>Ga0209272_10000633_pt1 | contig 27033 bp, 24 predicted proteins | sample tdDd002_FD_187125 | JGI IMG/M metagenome (GOLD analysis project Ga0209272, IMG submission 187125) | Marine sediment microbial communities from the Atlantic coast under amendment with organic carbon and nitrate - tdDd00.2 (SPAdes)... | ecosystem: Environmental > Aquatic > Marine > Coastal >... | reverse complement strand
GCACTACTCGCAGCTGTGATATTCCGCTATCACATTGCCATTGTTAAACCTGATGGTGAATCGATCGTTGTAGATCAAGCTGTGAAAGATACTATGAAAGAAGAATTTGGTTCATCCGATGATGAAACTGTTAAAGATGATGTTCAAAATGAGAACACACCCGAATAATACGCCCCCTGTCTAAATCAAAGTTACAGATGAAGCCCTTTGACGGATGAGAAAACATATATTTTTCATCAACATTCGTCTAGGGCTTTGTCTCTTCTCAAAAAAGAAATATAATGGAAGAAAGTGATATCAAATTTGTAGGGGGAATGGTTCCATGGAAGATAGAGTACTCATAGTTGAGGACGATTTGAAAATTGCAAGATTTGTTGAACTTGAACTTAAACACGAAGGTTTCACAGTTGATAAAGTACATGACGGTCGATCAGGACTTGAGATGGCCCTAGACAACGAGTACGGATTGATTATATTAGATATCATGCTTCCAGGCCTAAATGGCATGGAGGTTTGTCGTCGTATTCGCCAAAAATCAGAAGTTCCTATTATTATGCTAACCGCTAAAGATGACACAATGGATAAAGTCATGGGGCTCGACCTTGGCGCAGATGACTATATCACGAAACCTTTTGCCATTGAAGAATTGCTTGCACGTATTCGCCGTATTTTTAGACGACCACCTGCGTCATCTGCTTCAGCGCAAGAGCATACAATCTTTGAATGTGGTTCTATTAAGATTGATGCGTCTCAACATGCTGTTTTCTATAAAAGCGAATCCATTGAACTTACAAAGAAGGAATACGACCTGCTTCAATACCTCGTTCGAAATAAAGGGATCGCACTTTCACGTGATCAAATTCTGGACGAAGTTTGGGGTTATGACTATTATGGTGATACCAATGTCGTTGATGTATATATTCGGTACTTGCGTACCAAAATTGACAATGCGTTTGATATAAAGCTTATTCATACCATTCGCGGTGTTGGTTACCTTGTAAAAGAGGATTGCGATGGATAAAGACAAGCACGACAAGAAATATTATAAGTTTGAACACAAGAGGTACAAAGGACCTTATAAGAAAAAATGTCAAAAGGCCAACGTTCGTTTTGACGAGTCTGTTAAATCCTTTGAAAAAAAGGCTCAAAGTGTTGCCGACAACATGGAAAGTCGTGTTAAGGAAGACCTTGCGCCGTTTTGGGAAGGGCTTTTATCTTGGCTTGAAAACATAAAAAGCTTTGATACTTTTTTATCTCTATTTCGATTTAATATCACATTTAAAATGACCATGGGCTTCGCTTTGTTTATGATCCAGCTCATTGTCATTGTGAATATTGTTATATTTGGCTCGCTAAAATACTCGCTGTATGAAGATGCAGTCAATGATCTGGAAGTTCGGGCTGATGCTATTATTGAGTTGGCCGATAATAATCCCAGTGGTCGAGCTGCGCAGTTTGATGGTATTCTTGGACTTTTAGGCTTAGATATTACGATTTATTCGCAGTACCTTGAACCTATGGCAAGTTCCCTTGATCCACTTCCTGCATGGGTTCCAGCAGAGGATCGTGAAGAATTCTCCCCATTTAAATATCATTTCCCAAGTCTTCTTTATAAACAAACTTGGTTCAAAATTGATGGAGAAGATTATATTCTACTTGCCTCATTTTCGATGATAGATGCTCAAGCTACACTTGATAGAATCACTATGATATCTTTATTTTTGAGTTTTATACTCATCACTTGGGCAATTCGGTCTTCGTCTCGAATATCGCAAAAGCACCTTGCTCCACTTCATGTGATGACGACCAATGTTCAGAATATTTCTATAAGCAGCTTGGATAAGAGACTGAATGTAAGAGGAACTAAGGATGAACTTAAGGACCTTGCTATGGTCTTTAATAAAATGATGGATAACATTCAACTGTCTTATGAAAGACAACGACAATTTGTATCTGATGCGTCACATGAACTTCGTACACCTATTGCCGTCATAAAGGGATATGCCAACATGCTTGATCGTTGGGGCAAGGAAGACCCTGAAATTTTGATGGAAAGTATTGATGCCATTCAAAGTGAAGCCGATAATATGCAGTCACTTGTTGAAAGTTTACTCTTTATTGCTAGAAATGATAAAGGCGCTTTGAAAATGGATATGGAACCATTTAACCTAAGTGATTTAATGCAAGAGATTGTTAAAGAAACCCACTTGATCGACAGCACACATGAGATTGTTCCTGAAATTGCGCCGTCTCTACCATTTTTCGGCTCAGCTGAAAAACTAAAACAAGCACTGCGTGTATTCATAGACAATGCCATTAAATACACACCCGATGAGGGACAGTTGAAGATCAAACTACAGGCTTCTGAACGTCATGCACTTCTTGCTATTGAAGACAACGGCATAGGAATTTCAAGCGAAGACCTACCCCATATATTCGACCGCTTCTATAGGGCTGACAAGTCAAGATCACGTCTGGCTGATAATCCACAAAAAACAGGTGGTACTGGACTTGGCCTCGCAATTGCAAAAATTATTGTCGAGCAACATAAGGGAAAAATACATGTGGATAGTGAAATCAATAAAGGTACAAAAGTAACAATTATACTACCACGCAGAAGAAAAGAAGCCGAACAAGATTCTCAAACACATACAGAAACACCTCCAACCGATTGATATAAGCGGTGGAGGTGTTTTATTTTTTAAACTATTTTTTAATCTTATACAAACGACTCACACGGTCACGATACGTCATATCAATATTAAGGTCAATACCAACCTCAAACTCGCTATTTTCAACAACTTGACGTACTGTTTCATAGGCGAGTTCTGGGAAATTATTTTCTTTACTCAAGTGACCTAGAAGGACTTGGTTCACACGACCAGCTCTCGCAGCTTGCACTACAAGATCACCTGCATACTCATTTGAAATATGGCCATCTGTCCCCAAAATTCGTCGCTTTAGGTAATATGGGTAATTTCCCATTTTCAGCATTTCCTCATCGTGATTTGCTTCAATCATTAGTAAATCACAATCTTTAATTTCATTTATAATGATATCATCTGCTACCCCTAGATCTGTTGCAACACAAACCTTTGCAGATTCTACATGGAATGTAAAACCAACAGGATCAGCAGCATCATGAGAAATTGAAAAGGGTTTAATCTCAATATCTCCAATATGAATATTTTCATTGCTCTTAAAAAATACAATATCATCTTCGTTCACTTCACCCACACGGTGCTTCATTGCGCCCCATGTCGCTTCATTGACATAAAGCTTCACTCCATAACGACGCATTAATACACCCACACCTTTAACGTGGTCAGAATGTTCATGACTGATCAGTATTCCTTGAATCTGTTCTGGATTTACATCTATATTTTCTAAAGCATTCCTAATATATTTACCACTCAGTCCTGCATCAACAAGCAAATGCGTTGTTGTACTCGACACATATTGGCAATTTCCACTGCTACCACTAGCCAGGGAACAGAAATTCATCGACATTTTTTACCTCTTTTCTCACCCATACCACTCTATTATATCTGGTGTTTGTACATGTGGCAATGAGATCAGTTCAAAGTGACATTTGTTTCATATATCAAGCGCTCACTCATATCGTTTAAGAATTCCAGATCTGGTGTCATTACATAAAAAACAATTGTCACGCTTTTTTCTGGAAATCTTCGAGTCCAAACTCGACTATGCATATCCACCTCAGGGAAATTTTCGCCACCATATTTCGGTGGATAGCCATACTGTAAATAACTCACCTGAAATTTCGAGGGGGCATGTATCGGTCCATTTGTCTTCACAACAGCATCGATTTGGATCCAATCATCATATCCTACAATGCTCCGGATACTTTCTCCTATCAAGACTTGTTCAAACTTCACATCCGTAAGCTTTGCACCTAGACCAGAAAGAACCAATCTTGTATAGTCGTATTTTGCAATGTTAAAAAGTAACTCACTGTCCGTTTTTCCATTCTCTAAAATTCCAAATCCATGAGGATTATTTGAGTCTTCAACGAGATATGCTCCATAAAAAGCACCAAAGTATGGTGACTCTTCATCATAAAATGATGAGTAACTTTTCCCAAATTTATATGCACCAAAATTATAAAGAATTGTTAGGTCAATCTCTCGGCCGAAGTACCTTGAAAAATCTTCACTGGCATTGAATGTCAACATCATAGGAAACCAATTTTGATTTTCTGAGACTCGCCCCACAGGAAAATCCAACTCAATATTTTTATCCTGAGTCAACGCACTTCTTTTATGGTACAAATTATTTAAACTCATAATTCCAACACTCGGCACAATTCGTGTTAAAGGCAGTATAAGTAGTAATAAAAGAATTATAGGGATCAGCCATTTTTTCATAGCACCCTCCTTTTCTATTCTTATACCCACTGAAATTTAAATTTTTATAAAAAAAGATCATGTTAAGACACTGTCTCACCATGATCTACCAATCCAATATTATTCGAACTGTGCTTCGATGTAGATAACTTCACCTTGTTCTGTTCTAAAACGCCAATATGGGCTAGGTTCACCTTCTTGAAAATTGATGGTTAAAATATTGGAAACAAGACGATACCCAAGATCTATAGATTCGATTCGAATAGGTCTTTCAATAGAATCATCGTTCGAATCAATGGCAGGAAGCAGTCTGAACAAAGCTTTTGCCGGTGATTCAATACGCTTATTTGTTTCTTGTACTTCTATAGCGCCAAACCATTTTCTTTTGAACTCAACGACATCATTTCCCTTTACAAGGACATCCATATAAGCATTTTCAACAAAATAGCCGTCTTCATTCTGTCTGAATTCAACAAGGACTTCACCATTATCTTGTAATCGACTATTCCACTTCACAACTGAGGTGCTATCTAAACCTCGATCTGCGATAAACTTTTCTGCAACAACTGTCGCATTATCTAAATCCGTTTCAACAAATCCACCCATCGTATTTATAAGTCTATATGTTAACTCTTGATTCCCATGAATGGTTACTTCAGCTTCTTTGGATAAGTAACGTCCATCAATCTCACTATAAGTCTCTCCAAGTAGAAGACCCACAATTGTCAATTCTTCATAACTTTCGTAAGCGAGGCGAATATCCGGTAGAATACTGTTCCTAACTGGAATTTCAGCGTCCAGATAAATTTCCTCTGATTCCAACAACTCACGCACATCTAATAGTTGTTTTTGCGCTAAGGCAGCATCGTTGTTCCCACCAATACGGTCACCGTAAAGTGCATAAAAGAGGATACTATTTGTAAGTATCAGTGCCATTATCAATATTGTCTTCGTTCGGCTCCAATCCATATGCTCTCCTCTAGTACGTTTGAACTCTTAGTAATCTTCCATCATATAATCTGAAGCAATAGCTCGTATTTCCAATATTGAGCTTCCAAACAGGATGTAAATACTCCTTGTTTGACTCTAGGAAATAGGCAAGCTCCACATGAGAGATTTCTCCAAGGATTCTTGTCCAAATCTCTGTATTTGTAAGCTCAAGTCCTTCTGGTAAAAGAGCTTCATAATCTTTTTGAATAACTGTGCTATTTCGTTCAAGTACTTCATTAATTGTCAGTGCACGAGGCCACACATCCAGTGTGAAACTGTCCTTAAATCGATGTACTTTTCTATTAAAATTGGTGACCTGATCACCTAAAATTTCAACTCGAATACTATGCCCACTATTTGTGCTTTCTGTTATGATTGGAAGGTCTTTAATTCTATAATCGAATTCCATAACATAGGAAACATTGTCTTCTTCATCAATGGATTTACTATAATCAGCAAGATACAAACTTGATGGCGCACCACCATACTGATCAATATAATTAAGTGAAAGTCGAATTGCTTCTTTTAAGTCAACAGACTCTATTTTGTTCCCTGGCTCAAGTCGCTGTGTGTATTGAATAGACCCGTCTGCACCCAGTCGTAATGCTTTATTCGCGTATCCATATAAATAAATAACAGACCCATCCACATCTCGCATTTTTTTTACAAAGTTAAACTGTTTTCCAAATGCTTTGTTTGCATATGATTTCAGTGCACTGTCATCGGATGCAAATACATCAACTTCAGGTGTCACATTTACAAAATCAACACGCATACTTGTAATTGGGAATACACTATTATTTTGGTGATTCGATACATTTTGTAATGCTTCGCCCAGCCCAAAAAGATCTTCAACACGGCGATACTCAATCGTGCTATTATTTTCAATTTTAGTGATCATATTCTCGATTTCGCTCGACCATTTACTACCAGTCATTTTGTAGTACACGTTATTACGTTCATTCCCAAAATAAATAGCCTCTGGCGAATGCGTCGACACTAAGAGTGTATTAAACACAATATCATTTTCCAGCGGCATCTCTTCAAGCTCTAACATGGACTGTACATCACTCATTGTCATATAAAATGGCAACCTAAAGCGAACAGCACGGCTTTTAACCAGCTCTACCCAACGTGATTCGTCAATTAACTCAATGCCAGAAACGCTTTTGGAATTCTGAAGGGAAACCATCAGCTCGGTTTGCATTTCCTTCCACAGATCGGAATTTTCCTCAGAATAGTTCTGGGTATAAATTCCGCCCCCAAAACTAACGATATAGCTTTGAGGGCTGAAGAATTGCTTGATATCAAATGTTTTACTCACAGTCAGAGCTTGTACAGCGCTAACCTGCTTATCCGTTGAGAGGCTCAGCATCAGTTGTCCAGTCAGAACAATACAGAGAATAAATAGCGTCACTAAAGTCGCTGATTTAAACATCTCCCTGTTCATAAGACCTCCTGAGTCTACTCGTCAGTACCGTCATCAACTTTTTTATCTTCTAGTTGATCAATACTTCCCGTTTCATCATCTTTATTTTTCTCTGGTTCAACTTCTTTCAATTCTTTATCTTCCAGTTCATCTGTTTCAATATTCTTCAGTTCATTATCTTCCAATTCTTCTGATTCGGTATTCTTCAGTTCATTGTCTTCCAATTCTTCTGATTCGGTATTCTTCAGTTCATTGTCTTCCAATTCTTCTGATTCAGTGTTCTTCAGTTCATTTTCTTCTAATTCTTCTGATTCGGTATTCTTCGGTTCATTTTCTTCTAATTCTTCAGACTCTTCGAGTTTAATATCAACAGTGGTATTAATCAACTCACCAATAGTATCAGGCATAGCATCCTTAATATCTTCCTCTGTTAACTCTTCCTTCTTTGACACTTCAAATTCAATGACTTCAATAATTTCTCGTGTGTCTTCATCTGAAAAAACAAACTTATAAAATCCAGGTGAAATATTTTCAACTGTATTTTCATAATATGGCAAGACACCATTTGCAGTTACAGCTTCTGGCCCAAAAAGCGGAATTTCAAAGATGGCTTCATAAGCGACTCGTGCCTCTTTAAACGCCTGACACTTGCTCTGTGTTTCTTCAACTGCTATAAGATATGATTCAATCGAATCTAATTCTTCTTCTGTATACTCATGATCTTGAGTATGTCCTTCAGGGAACATCTCTAGATACTCGTCATAGAGATCTGAAAGGTCTTCCAGGTGTTTTTCAAAACTTCGAAGCGCTTTATTGTAGGCTTTAATCACAGCCTGTCTTTCTTTTGACGATGGTCGATTTTTCTGTAAAAATGCCTCAGATCCGTCAATGATATTTGCTGGATCAAGCGCATCTTCATCCACAACAATAAGTTCTTCGAATCGAGTCGTCGTTTCGGAATCTGCCCACGTTAAATCGATGGCAGCATCTCGCGCTACGATACCACTGCCACTGATGACCTTAAAAGGAACATCCTCGGCCTTCAGAATCACTTCAGACTCACACGCTTCATCCAAATATGGATCTCGCGCAGAAGGCATAATCTTGTAAAGACTCACATCAATAGGCAAATCCCCTTCTGAACGAATGGAAATTGCTAAATGATCCTTAATAAAGACCTGCTTTTCCGAACCAATTTGAGGCTCATTGAGAATAATGTCACCCTTCTCTACAGGATTTAATTGTATGCCGGCGAATACGGCCGCTGATAGAACCAATGATAACAGCACTATCAAAATGAGGGACATGCCCGTTTTATACATACCAACCCAACCTTACATAATAGATTTAATCAATATCATTATATACAAGGAATATTACAGCTATGTTACACCAATTTTAAGACAGGATTACACATTTCGACTTATTTCGACATTCATCACCACGTTCTCAATCTAATTTAATTCCATTTCTAGAGGCAAACGTATGATAATAGACGATCCTACGCCGACTTTCGAATCAATTATAATCTCACCTTGATGTAAATCGATAATTTCTTTTGCAATCGATAGTCCAAGACCTGTTCCACCTAAATTTCTTGAACGGGCTTTATCCACACGATAGAATCGATCAAATATTCGAACCAAGTGCTTCTTGCTTATGCCGATACCTGTATCATCTACTTTTATCTGTACATAATCACCAGTCTGCGTAATAAAAGCCTTAATTCGACCATTTTCCGGTGTATACTTTATAGCATTTGAAAGCACATTGAGTACAACCTGCTCCATACGGTCGTAATCAAAATAACCAACAATCTCATCAACATCTGCAATCATTTTAATTTCTTGCATCTTCGACTTTGCCGTCACTTCCACCTTCATAATGGCTTTCCTCATTAATGCCACATAATCATGATACTCAAAATCAAGATCAACCTTTCGGGCATCAAAGTTTGACAATTGAAGCAAATCACGAACAAGTCGAGTCATTCTATCAGCCTCAGAATTCACGACTGAAAGGAAGCGCTCTGTCATTTCCTTATCATCAAGCATGCCATCAAGAATTGTCTCCGTATAGCTCTTAATACTTGTAAGAGGTGTTTTCAACTCATGTGAAACATTGGCAACGAATTCTCTACGCATATCCTCAAGACGTTGTGTCTCGGTTATATCTTGAATTAGAAATACAAAACCATTTTTTTCATCATTGTCATTAATATAAGGTGCAAAACTAATCTTGATAAAATTATTATCAAGTTTCTCAGTAACTGAACCCACCCAATCGGGATTATTAAATCTCAAATTTTCAATTGTAAGGCCACGATCAATTCTCGCAGCAATGTCATCAAAATTCTTCTCGTGTTCTTCGATTTTCAGGAAGTTGCGTGCCTTCGGATTGATATGGATAATTTCACCCACGCCATCCACAGCAATAAGACCGTCATCCATATGGTTGATGATGGTTTCTAGCTTGCTTTTCTCTCTAGAAATCTCACGCATACTTGTATTAAGGCGTCCTGTCAGATAATTGAATGTATCCGCCAATTGACCGATTTCATCATCTGATCGTACCTGCACAACTTGATTAAAATCACCTTGAGCAAGCTTAGCAACACGCATGGTAACATCATTAATAGGGTCGGTGATCGTCCTGGCAATGAAAAAGCCTAGAAGAATCGTGAAACCTGAAGACAATACAATAGCCTGAATGATTATGATAATTGATTTGTTCAAAGTGTCGAAAATTTCTCTAAGATCAGAACGCAAATAAAGCGCACCGGTCACTTTTCCACTGTGCATAATCGGGAATATCATATCCTTCGTTCTAAAGACTGTCGTTCCACTTTGAATATTCTCGATAGATTCTGCACTTCGACCATTAAGACCTGAAAGTAGAAGTTCTAACTTAAGCACTTCGTCCGCAGCAATCCCTGAGTTTTCAGTTGTAGTCGCGACAATCCCATTGTTTCTTCTATTAATAACATAGACCTCTTTGCTGATGCCTACATCTTGAATACCACTGATAAGTTCCTGAATATACTCCTGATTTGACTGTAGGTCATCATACCTTTCGAGTTGTGGCAGAACAAGCTCTGATATTTCTTTAAGCTCCTTCGTCACATTGTCAAAATGATACTCCTGAATGGATTGTATGATAAACACACCTGCCATAATCATTGCAATAAACACGAGCATGAAGTAGATGATAATAAACTTCCATCTAATGCTCTTAAACATAAGTGTTTATGACCTCCTGAAATAGTAACCCACACCACGTTTGGTAAGGATGTATTTTGGACTGCTTGAATCATCTTCGATCTTTTCTCGAAGTCTACGAACAGTAACATCCACTGTACGAATATCACCAAAGTACTCGTAACCCCAAACATCTTTTAAAAGCTGCTCGCGTGAGAATATTTGATTCTCTTGTGTCGCCAAGTACTTAAGAAGTTCAAATTCGCGAAGCGTAAGTTCAATCACGGTATCTTCTTTGCTCACTTCATAACGGTCAAGGTCAATACTTAAGTTTCCAGACTCAATCACACTGACTTCACCAGATTCCACTGTTCCGTCAAGATCAATTCTTCTTAAATTCGCCTTCACACGTGCAATAAGTTCGCGCATACCAAAAGGCTTTGTAATATAATCATCTGCTCCAAGCTCAAGACCAAGAACTTTATCCACTTCTTCTTCTTTCGCCGTTAACATTATGATTGGTGTAGAGTGTTTTTCTCTAATTTTCCGACAGACTTGAAAACCATCAAGTTTTGGAAGCATAACGTCAAGAAGCATCAGATCCGGCAACATGCTATCATGCATTTTAATGGCTTCTTCTCCATCATTGGCAACCACAACTGTGAAGCCTTCCTTTACTAAGTTAAATTTAATAATGTCAGCAATCGGCTTCTCATCATCAACTACAAGAATTTTCTTATCCATAATATCACCTCGTATAATTTCTAAGCACATTATATCACACAACATCTTTACACTATTCTTACAATTTTATGCAAGGCTGTAGATCCTTATAAAAAACCGCTATGCATCCACATAGCGGTTTCATTTCATTTTCAATCAATCTCGGTTTAGTACGAGATATACCCAGTTGGATTCACTGGCACACCATTTTTTTGAATTTCAAAGTGAAGGTGAGGTCCAGTACTTCGTCCTGTATTACCTGATGCAGCAATGGTCTGGCCTTTAAAGACTTTTTCACCTTTGCGTACATAAAGCTTTGAGTTGTGTGCATATAGCGTCTTCATATTCGCACCATGATCGATAATGACACACTTGCCATAACCACCCTTTGTACCTGAGAAGACAACCACGCCACCATCTGCAGCCATGACAGGCGTTCCTGTTGAAATTCCAACATCGATACCTGAATGCTGACGACCCCATCTCCATCCAAAACCTGATGTGATATAGCCACGACTCGTTGGTTTCGCAAATACGCCCGTACCCTTACGTGGTGGTGGATCTTTAGTCCCCCTGTAAACGACCTTCGTCGTTGGGTCGGCGATAATATCTTCAGTCATAATGATCCGTCCAACTTCAAGACCATTTACACGGTAAATTTCAGCCTCAACAGCTCGTTCACCTTTGACACCAGTTACTTTAGTTCGGTACTCACCTTGATACATACTTGCAGTGTCTTCATACTCAATGTCATACTGAATGGCATCGTTGTATGCCGAATTCTCAACTGTATAAACACTAATCCACGGTCGAGGTACAACCAAACTGATTTGCTGACCTATTTGCAGTCTTTCAGGAACAATTTGCGGATTGGCTTTTACAAGATCGCTAACTGGAATGCCGTATCCCTTAGCAATAACCCAAAAATTCTCGCCTTTTTCAACAATGTGTCTTTTCTGCTCATTGGTACCTTTAATGATGTACTCAAGAATCAGCTCTGGATCGACAAATGCTTTCCATTCACCGACGGACTTATAAACCATGTTGATTTCCACATTTTCCTGGAAGTATGTACGTATATATTCTGTTTCTTCATTGTTTTCATAACGAAGCTTTAGTTCATCAAGTACTAAATCGGCTTCTTCATGTGTTTTGAAATAGGCAATAGGAGTGCCATTTGCTCGCAGCTCATATCCTTTAACAGAAACACCTGCTGTGCTGTCTAAATTAGACACAAGTTTATTTCGAAGAATTTCTTCATCTGATAATTCTATTTTTGGTGAGGCCATGGCCTCAAGTTCACCGACTGCAGCACCTTGCGTACCAACAAGTTGACTTGATGCTCCATCTGCCACTTGAGAAACACCCAAGTCTGCAACTTCGCCTTCTGGAAGTTGTGGAATAAATGAAGATACTGTATAAGCAATAACTGCAAGCATTAAAACCGCTATGCCTGTATAGACCATATAATGATTGGCCTCAAATAAGTTTTGAATTTTGTATTTAAAATCATAACGATTTGAACGCGCACCCTTATAATAGGATTTTCTTCGTTTTGATCGTTTATGACTCTGATAAACACCGTAAAATGGACTCGCTAAAGTCGCGATGAACTTTGCCAGTTTATCTAGAAACTGATCCTTCCAATCTTTTTTTCTCATATTATAAGCCCCTGTTTTTTATTTTATATTTTCACCGGATTCCGCATTGGAACTTCATGTCAGTTTCATTATAGTCGGAGTTTCAGTACTCTACATCAGTATATCATAAGTTAATCGCTCAATGAATATGTCCATAAAAAAAACCACCTTTATATGTATAAAGGTGGTTTTGAGAGTCTTAATTAGTCACGGTATACACGATCTCGAATGATCGTTTGTGATCTCTTTGGACCGATTGAAACAATCTTAACTGGAACATCTGTTAATTGTTCAATTCGATTCACATAATTCTGGCAGTTCACAGGAAGATCTTCGAACTTTTCAGCCCCAGTAATATCTTCACTCCAACCAGGAAGCGTTTCGTAAATTGGTGTACATTTTTCAAGCATTTCAAGACTTGCTGGATAATCTTCGATGATATCGTCGCCACATTTATAGGCTGTACAGATTTTCACCTCTTCAAAACCAGTGAGTACATCAAGAAGCATCAGAGACATTGCTGTCATACCATTAACGCGTGCAGCGTAATTAACAATAACAGTGTCTAACCAACCACAACGTCTTGGACGACCTGTTGTCGTACCAAATTCATGACCTTGAACGCGGATCTGATCACCAATTTCATTATCTAATTCTGTAACGAATGGTCCCATACCAACACGTGTTGTGTATGCTTTTGTAATACCAAGTACTTCTTCAATTCTATTTGGACCCACGCCAGAACCGATGGCAAAGCCACCTGAAATTGGATGTGAGCTTGTTACGTACGGGTACGTTCCAAAATCAATATCTAGAAGTGTGCCTTGTGCGCCTTCAAGTAAAACCTTTTTATCAGCTTTAACTGCATCGTACACAATACGGATTGTATCAGAAATATATGGTCTAAGACGTTCTGCATATCTCTTGTAATCAGAAACAATTGAATCTGCATCAAGAGCTTCGCCGCCATAAACTGCTTCAATTATTTTATTTTTATGTGTGATTTGAGCACGAAGTTTTCCTTCAAATCCGTCTTCAATTAAATCGCAAATACGAAGACCAGAACGCTCAACTTTATCCATGTAACAAGGTCCAATACCTTTTTTTGTCGTGCCAATCTTTGCATCACCACGTGCATCTTCTGCTAAACGATCAATTTCTTTGTGGTATGGGAATACAATGTGTGCACGATCACTAATACGGATGTGATCAGTATTCACGCCACGTCCTTCTAGTCCGTCAAGCTCTTGAATTAAGCTTCCTGGATCAACAACAACTCCATTACCAATAACATTTATTGTGTCTTTATAAAGCACACCTGATGGAATTAGATGTAACGCGTACTTTTCATCTCCAACGACAACAGTATGACCTGCGTTGTTACCACCCTGACCACGAACAACAACGTCCGCTTCACTCGCCAGGTAATCAATAACCTTGCCTTTGCCTTCGTCTCCCCATTGAGACCCTACAATAACGACAGTTGACATAATTACACCTCACTTATCTTCCGAACTTACAAATACATACTAGCAGAAGCATTCACCCGAGTCAACGGTTTTTCCGATTATATTATGAAAATAAATATACAATGTTCGTTGTATATAACGAACATTGTATATTTAATCCGTATGATTAATAAACTTCCATATTATTATTCGGATTTTACTCTAAATACCGCCCTAAAAACTGCTTCCGCGTAATTTTCATATAACAGTATTCCACATATAACTTCTTTTTATCATGATCAAACTCCGGATACTTCTTCAGTATATCCGAACGAAAGGCTTGTTCTTCAAAAACCTCACGACGTTTTTCTACATGTCCGAATCCGATGTTCTCATAGCAAGCAATGGCTCTTTCATTAAATACTGACGTTTTAAGTTCTACACGGTCAATGTAGAAATTCCTAAACACTCTTAGAAGGTATAAGCATATCGCTCTTGTCCCAATTCCACGGTTTAGGAAGTTTGGATCTAAAGCAATGCCCATTTCACCTTTTTTCTCAGACCACTTCACATTTTTAAGTGTAATATATCCCACAACTTTCCGGTCATATTCAATGGCATAAATCCACTTCTTCAAGAATTGTTTTTTTGCATGGTACCAACGTTCCAGTTCGCTCTGTTTCTTATAAGGAAAGTTGTAATGCAGAAATCTGGGATCTTCGTGACGTCCCCAATTCATTAATTCAGTTGTGTCTTTTAGCTTGAAAGGTCGTAGACGAATGGTCGTCTGCTCCATAATGTCACCCGCTTAGTTGTCAACAAATTCTCTCTCAAGATTCACAAACTTTGTATATTGCCCAAGCCATGTAAGCTCTACAGTGCCCGTCTCACCATTTCTCTGCTTGGCAATAATCAATTCGCCAATACCCTTCTTCTCAGAATCAGGGAAATAGTACTCGTCACGATAAAGGAACATAACAACATCGGCATCCTGCTCTATGGCGCCGGATTCACGTAGATCGGAAAGTATCGGTCTATGATCCGCACGGAGTTCTGGTGCTCTAGAAAGCTGTGATAACGCCACAACAGGGCAATTCACCTCTCTTGCAAGACCTTTAAGACCACGTGAAATTTCAGAAATTTCCTGCTGTCTGGATTCCGCGTTACCCGTCATAAGTTGCAAGTAATCAATCATGACCATATCAAGACCATGTTCCATTTTGAGTCGTCTGCATTTTGCACGCACTTCCATAACTGTAACTGCCGGTGTATCATCAATAAATATTTTCGCATTTGATAAGTTGCTCATACCTTTAGTAAGATCAATCCAGTCTTGTTCCTCTAGGTCACCATTACGGATTTTACCAAGGGGTATATGTGCTTCCGAACTGAGCAGACGCTGAACAAGCTGCTCCTTCGACATCTCGAGACTGAATATAGCGACACACCCATTGCCCATTAATGCCGCATTGTGGCAAATGTTCAATGAGAATGCTGTCTTTCCCATAGAGGGACGAGCTGCTACCAGGATCATATCCGATCTCTGGAAACCACTGGTTTTTCCATCAAGATCAATAAAACCTGTGGTAATACCCGTAAGGCCACCCTCATGTTCGTACATTCTTTCAATTTCATCGTAAGCATTAACAAGTACATCTTTAATCGGTGTCATACCTTCTTTATTTTGCTTTTGCGAAATATCAAATATCGTTTTTTCAGCTTGCTCTAGAACATTTGCTGCATCTTGTGTTTCATAGCCTGCCTCAATAATCTCAGAAGAGGCTCTGATCAACCGTCGCAGCGTCGATTTTTCATCGATAATTTTTGCGTAGTATCTTGCATTGGTTGTTACAACCCCTGCACTGGCTAAATCTGCCAAATATCCAATGCTACCTATTTCCTCAAGTTTTCCAACAGTAATCAATTGGTCTGAAACCGTAACAATATCTACAGGTTGGTTTTTATTATATAATTCAATAACAGCACTGAAAATTTCTTTATGTGCTTCTCTATAAAAGTCATCAGCTTGAATAATGTCTGTAACTTCAGTGATGGCATCTTTGTCTAGGATCATTGCACCTAGAACTGATTGTTCCGCTTCCATACTGTGCGGCGGCACTTTGCCCATAAATTCCATTTGATAGTTCCTTTCTATTTCCTGGAGCGCCTGTACTCCATCCAGTATTTCAGCCGGTTCATACGCCCTTTAGTGCTCTTCTCAATTTGAAGGACCACGGACAGTATTTGGCTTAATGATTCTTCACTCACATCGACACCACTATAAAGGGTCGTGTTTATCGTGTCTATTATACCATATGCTTGTGGCAATAATCCTTTCTCCCTTTCACCACTTTCTACAACATATCTCTTCAATTTTTCTGCTGGTGTAAATGTTGCACTGTCATCATCAATTAAATCTTCCATGTAATAAATCCACCGAACAGCCTGTTGACTCTTAGTTCCGCGCTTAAAGAATCGCCCAACCAGTTGTAATACTGTCAAAGCGACTAGAATGCTGATCACCACTAGACCCAGTGCTACATATATTAGAACTTCAGAGTAAACATCTGTTTCATCCGGTGTATAGGCTGCACTATCACCAATTTCCACATCGAGCAAAGCCTCTTTTGCATCTAATGTAAAGGCCGATTCATCACCTAACGTTGACTCTGAAGACTTAGAATCAAGAACATCACGGTTTGAATCCATTCGACCCGTACTTCCGCTATACGCTGGCGTTGCTTCAAAAATTCGCCACCCTTCTCCTTCAATATACGCTTCCGCCCATGCATGTGCGCGATCAGCTCGTACCGCAAATGATCCATCTGGCTCTCTTGAACCCGGCAGCAAAAAGCCTTCAACGTATCGTGTCGGTATGTCTACTGCACGCCCCATTGTCGCTAAGGCACTAGCAAAATAAGTGCAATACCCGCTTTGCTCCTCATAGAGAAAGTACGATACAAAATCCACATCACTCGGTGGCAGTGCTGGTGACAAATCATAAGGGTACGTTTCTCTCAACCATGATTTTAGAGCGTTCATTTTTTCATAGTCTGACTCAAGTTCCTCCGTCAGTTCTTGAGCTTTAAGCGTCACTGCCTCATCAAAATTCACGGGCAACTCAAGGTATATGTCGTTGTCCTCGATATTCATAGAATAATCCACACCACGTAAGGTGTATATATCAAGGGGGCCTTCTAAGGATTCTCGTTTATAATACATGGCACCATCGGGGTTTAAAAACACCTTTTCACTTGATAGAAACGTCTCTTTAACGCCCAGTGGAGCAAAAAGAGTCTTTGTGCTTATACCTTCTGGAACAATGGTCACTTCGTAGGACCGTTCCTTGGTTTTGGGCACACCCGTCACACTTGAATGGTCATTTCTGTTCTTATATGAAACATGCTCTGAAACCCAGAACGACCCAGTATATTTCGTTTTCACGCGGCCTCTTAAATATACGCCTGCACGATCTGACCAAACACGCAACAGCACAGGGTTTTCTCCACGATCTACAGGCCCACCAAGTCTTTCGCCATATGGCTGATACATTGTTTGCTTGAATGTGAACATCGCCATACTCTGACGTTTGTACCCAGTTCGCATATCGTGAACGTTGGGAACAAGCTCGCCAATAGCAACATTAATTCCGTCTACGGGCACAAAGAACATGGCCACATTGCTGAGTAGTATCACAATAAGTCCGAATAAAAACAAATATAATCCGTAGCGCTTTGCTTTAAAATGTTTGAGACCAAAGGCTGAGTTTGGTGCTTCCTTAAACACGCTTTGTCTCGTTTGATTTCCAGCAATCATTATGAATCCTATAAAATATAAACTGAATTGCACATGAATATTCTCGGCATATTGGAACCACTGCTGAATGAACAATATGACAGGAATAAGAAAATACCCATAATGGCGACCGACTTTAATGCCATTGTAAATAGACGTCCCCACCACATACGCCAATATAGTCATTAATATTATTTCAAATATATAATTAGGATCGCCGGGGCCAACACCGTCCGAAGCTGCATTCATTGAGTAAAATATGAAGTCTGGCCACTTTTCAATAAATAAGACCTTTGAAAACACTTGGGACATCCCAATTCTTAATGGGTGATAATACCGAACATAATCCACCCATCTGAAAAATGCAATATCAAGACAAGCCAGACCAGTCACACAAAATAGCAACAGCCATCCCGCACGCGCCTTTTCTTTATATGCACTCATGAAGTGAATCAACATCCATACAAGTCCTACCAGAATAATTCTGGTTCCAATACCTGAGTGTAGTTGAAAGGCATCTGTTAACACGAAAAGGACTGATATCACAATGAATAATCCGGCCATAAAATTATTCCTAGAAAGTCTTAGATTCATAACGCACCTCCAAAACTTTAGATATCATCTCACGTGATTCGATACAATATATGAGCACACCTCTCGATTTGAGAAGTTCGAGTTCTTCCAACAGATATTCACTTTGACCATATAGCACCAGTACAACATCAAATTTCTTCTCACGGAGCCCGAGCAGTGTATAAAATAGTACTTCATCTAAATCATCTGTAACAGCAATAATCGTTGAGCCGTAATAGAGTTTGCTGGTTTCTGTTCTGAGAAATTCATCAAACGTCTGCTCACCGGTCGGAATGAATCCGGTCATTTCTTCTAAAAACAAACCAAATCGTCCCATGTCTTTTCCCTCAATGGAAAGACGTCCATGTGTGTTGCAAATAAGAGAAACAGCCACATCATGTTGCAAAAAATAGTGCACCAGTGAAATGGATGTTTCAACAAGTCCATCCTGTAAATCCAGATTGTTGGGATCAATTTTTTCTCTATAGCCATCCACCAGCATATACACTTTTGTATCTGCAGATAGATCAAACTCCTTAACCACAGGCTGTTCCAACTTCGAAGAAAGCTTCCAGTGAATTTTTTTCATATTGTCTCCACGACGATACTCCCGAATTGATTTCAGGCTTGTGAAGTCTTCATGGGTAATCATCGGTACATTTATTCGACCAAAGAACTCCCGTGCAGGTAAGTTGAACATTTCAATATCGTGCACTTTCGGATAAACCGTTAAATCAATTGCTCTGTCAAAGATAACTTGTTTTGAAAATAAGCCAAGTGGATCCTGCAACTCGACAACAAGCTTTCCAATGGTGTAAAAACCCCTGTTCTTGCAGGGGACATATTTGCGAATTGTGATCATTTGATAAGGTCCAAAATAAGCGGCTTCGGATGGAAACTCCATCTCACCAAGTCGCTTTGAAATAACAAATGTCATTAAAGTATAAGCCGCCGGTAATATTGACATATTGGTCAGCTTATACTCAATTTTCAGTTCATCTCCAACAGTAAGCACTTCTTCGCTAATATTGAAAAACAAATACATCTGCTTGCTGTTCCACCAAACCATAAAATAACTGCTGATCAAAACAACGAGCATTGTTATCGCAATAAAATAGATGAAACGTCCACCTGTTATAAGTGCCGTTACCATAGCTGCTGATAAACCGATCAGGTATATCTGCCTATTTGTCATGAACGACCACCTTCGGTACTTTTACAAAATCTATCAGGTCACGAATGATATTTTCAGCTGTTCTTCCTTTATATCTAATCTCGGGTTTTACAATCAAACGATGTGCAAGCACTTCTGTTGCAAGCTCACGCACATCTTCCGGAATGACATATTGTCGCTCGTTGATGTAAGCCCGCGCTTTAGCTGCTGTTAAAAGACCAACGGCAGCTCTTGGACTACATCCAAGTATAACTTCATCTGAGATCCTGGTTTTTCGTACAAGATCAACAATATAGGCACCAATGGACTCATCAGCATGTACTTCTTTAACTGCTGCTTGCATTTCACGTGTTTCTTCCACGGTCAATACAGATACCAAAGAGCTGATATCTTCTCGCGTCCCCATGCGCTCAACGATTTTCATTTCATCATCTTTTTCCGGGTAACCAATTCTAATTTTCATCAAGAATCGGTCCAGCTGTGCCTCTGGAAGAGGGAATGTACCTTCATATTCAATGGGGTTTTGTGTGGCTATAACCATAAATGGTCCATCAAAAACATAGGTTTTTCCATCCATGGTAACCTGCCGCTCCTCCATGGCTTCAAGAAGACTTGACTGCGTTTTAGGTGATGCTCTGTTAATCTCATCGGCCAACACAATCTGACTGAAGATCGGCCCCTTATTAAATAGAAAATCATAAGTATCTCGCCTATACACCGAAACTCCCAATATGTCTGAAGGAAGTAAATCTGGCGTAAACTGAATCCGGCTGAATGACAAATCCATAGATTTTGCCATAGCATGGGCCGCTGTTGTCTTTCCAACACCTGGTACATCCTCAATAAGAACATGTCCCTCTGCAAGGAGTGCGATTAATAACCGTCTTAGCGCTTTATCTTTTCCCACAATTATAGACTGCATGTTTTCCATTAACTTTTCGTACATGGCTAACCACCCCTAGTTTGTTTTTTCAGAATATTCTTTATACATTCAATTTTAGCACAGTCCTTTCCTGTTTAAAATCCTTTACGTTTTTGTAAAATTTTATCATTAAAACCGGATTAAATATAAAAAACGCACCCAAATTAAATTTGAGTGCGCCTTCGTATTTCAGACCGAGTTATCGGGCCTTGAATTTTGAGCATTTCATCTTGATTACTTTTGTTCAGTAACGTAGATTTCAAGCGTTGCAGTAACTTTTTGGTGAATCTTAATTTCAGCTTTAAATGTACCCAACATCTTAATCTGGTCCATTTTAACTTTCTTCTTGTCAACTTTAATGCCGTGTTGTTGCTCTAGCATTGAAACAACATCTTTGCTTGTGATCGAACCAAACAACTTGCTGCCTTCTCCAACTTTAGCTTGGAATGAAACTTTAACTTCGCCGATCTTATCTGCCAGTTCCTGTGCCTGTGCAAGAACTTCAGCGTTACGCTTGTCTTCAGATGCCTTCTGATGCTGAACAGCACTTACGCCGCCCTCAGTGGCTTCTTTTGCAAGACCTCGTGGAATTAAGAAGTTTCTGCCGTGTCCATCACTGACTTTCACAACATCACCCTTTTTGCCTGTGGCTTTCACATCTTTTAGTAGAATGACCTTCATACTTACTCACCTTCCTCGTCAAAATATTCCTGAACTGCTTGAAGCAGCAAGTCTTTAACTTCATCAATATTTTTGTCACTGTATTGCGCTCCAGCTACGGTCATATGACCACCGCCGCCCAATTTTTCAAGGATTACTTGAACATTGGTATCACCTAAACTACGCCCACTGATGAATATCATTTCTTCACTCTTTCGCCCTATAACGAACGAAGTGGAAATGCCCCTAATATTTAGAAGATCATCTGCCCCTTGCGCCGCAACAAGTTGAGCGTTCGGAACGTCTTCATCATAAATAGAGATGGCAACATCATTGTCGTATATTTTAGCATTTCGCACAATGTTTGATTTATGGATAAACGTACTGAGGTCATCTTGGAACAACTGTCTCACAACCGTTGTATCAGCTCCAAATCGACGAAGCAATGATGCTGCCTCAAATGTACGTACTCCTGTCTGGAATGTAAAGTTCTTCGTGTCCACAGTGATGCCCGCAAGAAGCGCTTCAGCCTCGTGTTTATCTAGACGCATGGTGTTCTCCATATATTGAAGAATCTCCGTCACGAGTTCACTTGTAGAAGATGCATAAGGCTCAGTGTATTTAAGCACAGCGTTGTCTATAAACTCAGTTCCACGTCTGTGATGATCAAACATAACAATCTGAGCACCTGCTTCAAGAAGTTCTGGTGCTTCAGTAAAGGATGGTCTATGGGTATCAACAACCACAACCAACGAATCATCTTCTACCATTTCTAGAGCTTCTTCAGTGCTTATAAAATGATATGTATCATTGTCTTTAAATACATTGTGTACATTGAAAATAGCATCATTCACGCCATTAAGGACAATATAAGCATCTTTACCTCGGTTGAGCACCGCTCGGTACACACCAATCGCTGACCCGTAGGCATCCATGTCTGGGAATCTGTGACCCATAATAAATACCTTTGAACTATCATCTATGAGCGGTCTAAAAGCATGAGCGATCACTCTTGCCTTCACACGGTTACGTTTTTCGACAGCCTTTGTCTTACCACCATAGAATTCATAGTTGCCATCTTTACGGACAACAGCCTGATCTCCACCGCGACCAAGAGCCAGTTCAAGTGAAGAAAATGCATTTTCTTCAAGTTGTGAAAGATTCTTCCCGCTGGTGCCAACGCCCATACTCAGTGTTACTGGGATCTTATTACCAACCTCAATTTCCCTAATATCATCAAGAATTGCAAATCGCTTGGCTTCAAGATTATCAAGAAACTTATTTGAAAACACAACAACGTATTTGTCGCTTGTGTATCTTTTAATCATAGCATTCATTCGTGTTGCCCACAGATTAATACGCTTGTCGATTTCAGAACGAACCGCCGGACGATACTCTTCCTTGGTCTCATTGATCACATCGTCAAGATTATCCACTTGTATTAGGCCAACAACAGGCTTTTCATCATTATAAGTATCATTCAACAAATGATAATTGGTCTGATCCAGCCAATATAACATCATAATGTAACGTTCATCATTTTTGTCGCCAATCTTAACCACATTGGACAACACCCTGAAGATATTTTCTCCAAGTTTGATATTTGCTGCATCTTCGCCTTTTAACAGGACATCAAATTCAAGAGTAGGTACGATCCGATCAATTTCTGCACCAAGCAGATCTTTCTGGTCCACCAGATCTGAGAATTTACTGTTATACCAACTCACTTTACCATCCAAATCAATAAGTGTTAATGGAATCGGCAAATTAAGAATAGCATAACGAGCGGCCGAATCAATATCACTCGACAGGGTCTCGATGTAGTTCTGCCATCTTTTACTTTTCCGACGACTTGAGCGCCAATTGTAATACAAGAGATAAATAAGGACCACAGAGCCTACGATGCCTAAAAACGGCTCGTACAATGTGATAATAAATACCATGAATGCAATGATCCATAAGTAAAGTCTCGTATCATTTTTGAAAAGCTTTGAAAACTTGTTATGACCCATTCGATCACTCCTAAGCGTTTAATTTCATACGGCCTCTTAAATTGATGATCGTTTCCAGCATACCCAAAATGAAAAGTGGAAACTGAAGCACACTGTAAAATAAAACAATCCCAACTGTCATTGCGACAACAGCCGGTCGCGGAAATTTATAATGGTACATGAAGAAAATTGCCACAGATGCGCCCTGTATTGAGAACACGAGAACAACAATCATCAGAACATTCAAGAATAATATTTCAGAGTTTGAAAGACCGAGAACACCAGTAAACCATGATAATAACATCATAATCATTGAGCCTAAAAATACATTTCGAGGCAGTTCAAAATCTCTGAATAGACCAGCCGGTGGAACATCATACCTAACACGTCTTAGGCCATTTCTTATTGCCCAATGGTTGATAGATGACATGAATAATCCAGACATAATCAAAATAAACGGTAACATATTTTGCATATTTAGAATCATAAGATCCATTTGCTCATCCAGTTGAGTCACCATTTCAGGGTCAAATTGCGCCGTTTCAAATAGAACCTTTGTTTCAGCTATTGCTTCTGTAAAAATCTGAGTTAAACCAATGCCTGTTACAAGCTCAGTTGCGCTTAGTATGAGTACACTGCTAAATGCAGCACCAACAGCACCAAGTAAAATCGTCTGGCTCGCTTTGAGATTATTACGAATGCCCTCACTCATAAAACCAGCCACAAGGCCTCCATAGGCTATTGTGAAAAATCCCTCTGCCGGGAATCCGAGTGTAAAGCTTAATATACTCGAAACAACAACAGATAAAATTCCGTAGTGACGGCCTCTTCGAATCCAAACAACAGAAAACATTGTTGGCATAAAAATCATTAAATAGCTAACAAGTGGTATGTAACCAATAGTAAGGACAAGAACTGTGACTATTAAAGCCACCAATGCTGCTTCTACCATTGCAGAAGTACTTCTTTCAAATTTCAAGGATATTCACTCCCATTCAAGACAATTTCAGGTTAATTCTTATCTATTATACAATACATGGATTGAAATTGCATTGTTTCTGGATTTTCTAGGGTATTTGAATTGATTATAATAAAAAAGCGGGTGAATCCTACTGGACTCTCCCGCTTTATTTTCTATTCGCTTACGAATGGAATAAGTGCAACAATACGCGAGCGTTTAACCGCTTGAGTAAGAGCACGCTGGTGCTTAGCACAGTTGCCTGTAACACGACGAGGTAAAATCTTACCGCGATCTGTTAGGTAACGTCTAAGTTTACCAGTATCTTTGTAATCAATATCAGTTGTTTTATCAGCACAGAACTGACAGAACTTCTTTTTTCTACGTTTTCTAAAAGCCATCTTAATTTCCCTCCTTCTTAGAATGGAATATCGTCGTCATCCTCAATTGCCTGGAAATCAGAAGTGTCTACGCCTCCCATACTGAAGTCGTCACTCTGTCCAGTGGGACGACTGTCCCCTTTACTGCCTATGAATTCAACTTTATTAGCAACAACATCTGTCGTATAGCGCGTTTCGCCAGTCTGCGTCTTGTAACTACCAGTGTTAATAGAACCCTGGATTGCCACTTGACGACCTTTAGACAAATAATTGGCACATAATTCAGCCGTTTTACCCCAAACAACGATGCGGATGAAATCCGCAGTCGGTTTGCCCTGAGCTTCCATTTCAGATTTTTTATCTCGGGACATGTCCTTGTCTACCGCTAGTGTGAAGTTAGCAACCGCACGTCCGCTACCAGCAATAAAACGGAGTTCAGGATCTCTAACTAGTCTTCCTATTAGAACAACTTGATTCATGAAACCCCTCCTCTAATTTTTAATGCTACGCGTCTTTACGAGTTACCATGAAACGCATAACTGAATCCGTGATACGGAAGTTACGCTCGAGTTCCATTGGAAGATCAGCTCCTGCTTTAAAGTCTACTAGTACGTAGTAGCCTTCTTTCATCTTTTCGATTTCGTAAGCAAGTCTTCTGTTTCCCCACTCGTCAACTTTCAAAACTTCACCGTCAGTTGCGATGATAGACTTGAACTTTTCGATGGCTTCCGCTCTTTTTTCTTCCTCCATTGTTGGATTAAGAATAAATAAAGCTTCATACTTGTTCATATTTGACACCTCCCTATGGTCAATTTGGCCCTGTCTCTTGACAGAGCAGGAAGCAATGGACACATATATCCATTGTACACTCGGAGAGTATATCACTTGTATTTCAAAACATCAAGTGATTTTTGCTCATATTAATAAATAAATACATAATTTTTTTTTTGTAATCTTGTATCACCTAAAAATTTCAAGTATGATGACCCTATAAACAAGTTCCAAACTTTGCTTTAATGTAAAGTTTCGATAGGGCAAGTGTCTATAACAACTCTTGACCCAAATAAATATTCCCGTAATCCCCATTGTCAGGGCGGCAGAGTTTACTCTGCCGATTTTTTTTATTTTTTAAACACCTCTATTTAAATATTAAAAGTAAATCATACCTATATAAAAGAGCTCAGACAACAGTCTGAGCTCCAATTATATCTATTTACTTTTCCATTTCTTCTTTCAAAAGCGCACCCAATCTCGTAATACCCTCAACAATTTTGTCTTCAGGCATATTCGAATAGTTAATACGCATTGCATTCTCTTTGTCTCCGCTTGGGAAGAATGATCCACCTGGGACGAATGCAACTTTATTTTCAACCGCTTTGACCATAAGATCTCTTGTGTTAATATGCTCTGGCAATTCAACCCATGTGAAAAGTCCGCCTTCAGGATACGTGAACTTCGCTTCCGCTGGGAATTCTTTTTTTATGGTTTCCATCATCAAATCACGGCGTTTTTTATAAACAACTTTGATTTTTTCAATGTGAGCATCCAGATCATAATCATCCATAAACATGTTCAACTCACGCTGAGACATTGAACTTGTCTGCAGATCCGAGCCTTGCTTTACAAAGATATACTTTTCAAGAAGTTCAGGATCCGCATTCACCCAACCAAGACGTAATCCAGGGCAGAATGTCTTTGAGAATGAACCTAAGAATATAACGCGACCTTCTTTGTCTAGAGACCGTAGCGATGGCGGTATTTCGCCTTCAAAACGAAGCTCGCCATAAGGATTGTCTTCTACAATTGGAAGATCATATTGACTTGCAATTTCTAATAGTCTTTCACGACGTTCTAGTGACCATGTGCGACCAGATGGATTCTGGAAGTCAGGAATCACGTAGATCATTTTAGCATTTTCTGTTTTCGCAAGTTTCGCTTCAAGGTCTTCCATGATCATGCCATTGTCATCTGTATCGATTTCAAGGAATTGACATTCATAGGCCTTAAATGCATTGATTGCACCTAGGTAACTTGGACTTTCACAGACCACAACATCACCTGGATTTAAGAAGATCTTACCTGAGAAATCAAGGCCTTGTTGAGAGCCACTGATAATAAGAACCTCATCTGCAACCGTGTCTACACCCACTTTAGCCATACGACTTGCAATCTTTTCACGCAGTGGTGCGTAACCTTCTGTTGGGCTGTATTGTAATGCTTCAATGCCCATTTCTTGTAATACCTTAACTGATACTTTCTCCATTTCAGCAATAGGGAACAACTCAGGAGCTGGTAGGCCACCTGCAAAGGAAATAATGTCCGGTTGTTGCGTTAGTTTGAGAATTTCACGAATTTCAGACGCTTTTAAAAGCTCCATACGATTTGAAAATTGAATAGCCATATACTTGAAGCACCTCCATTAATCGTTCGGAAAAGGATTACCCATACTTATTATACTAAAAAACCATGCAAACTGCGCATGGTTTTCTAATTTTTTTGAATAGTTCAACTTTATTCATTAATTGGGTCATTATTCTCTTCAGATTCTTCACGCGTCACATTCCTCACACGCTTTTCTAGTTTCGGTCTTTCAATCCAAAGCTGTTTGTCACATGTTGTGCATCGGATGCGAAAATCCATACCAACACGGAGAATTTCAAATTTATTTCCGCCGCATGGGTGATTTTTTTTTGTTTCAACCACGTCGCCGACTCTTAAATCCATTGGCATAGCTACACCTCCCAGGATAATTCATCTGCAGTACGGCCATTTTCACCATACTCTAG
>Ga0209272_10000632_pt1 | contig 27066 bp, 25 predicted proteins | sample tdDd002_FD_187125 | JGI IMG/M metagenome (GOLD analysis project Ga0209272, IMG submission 187125) | Marine sediment microbial communities from the Atlantic coast under amendment with organic carbon and nitrate - tdDd00.2 (SPAdes)... | ecosystem: Environmental > Aquatic > Marine > Coastal >... | reverse complement strand
AGAGGGAGGGGTATAAAATGAAAAAACACTCACATATGAAATGGTCATGGATCTTTATGATTCTATTTTTAACATTATCGGTTATTGATTTCAGATTCGGGATTTTAGGATTTATCTGCATGGGGGCTCCAATTTATCATGCTTTAAGAGGGAGAGGTAAAATCCATTGTTCGAAGTTTTGTCCTAGAGGATCTTTACTTGGAATCTTCTTAAAGAATATCACGTTGAATAAAAAAGCACCAAAATTTATGTTCACTAGAAAATTTAAAAATGGATTATTAATCTTGATGTTATCAGTATTCTCATTTGCAATGTATCATGCAGGTGGCGATCCGAACAAAATCGCTTTTGCCATGTTTAGATTTATGTCATCATCACTGATTATTGGTATCATCATGGGTATTGTATTCAAACCAAGAAGCTGGTGTGGCGTTTGTCCAATGGGACATGGTACAGTATTAATTGATCAACAAATGAAGAAAAGAAATCCCAAAGTTGTATTTCAATCGAAATAAGGCTTAGGGATTTTTTCTTTTATGTCACATAATTGCCATAATTATAGGTATAATATAATTAAGAGGTGAAAGAGATGAAAGATAAAATTCTTGTTGTGGATGATGAAAAAGACTTAAGACTTGTGATTTCAGACTTTTTAATAAAAGAAGGTTATGAAGTCCTAGAAGCATCTAATGGTGCAAAAGCTCTTGAAGTCGTTTATGAACATGAAGATATAAAATGCATTGTACTTGATGTTATGATGCCTGTTATGGATGGCTGGTCAACGTTAAGAGAACTGAAAAAGTCATATACTGATATTCCAGTCATTATGTTAACTGCAAGAACGCAAATAGATGATGAAGTATTTGGATTTGAATTAGGCGCAGATGATTATGTTCCTAAGCCTTTTGTAGCAGCTAGATTGATGGCAAGAATCAAAGCGGTCATGAAAAAGAGTCATATGCTTTTAGAGGATTTATTTGATTATGAAGTTTTGAAATATAATAAAGTAGCCTGTGTGTTAACCATCGACAAAACGGCTATTGAATTAACACCTAAGGAACATGAACTGCTTCAGTATTTTATACTCAATAAAAACATTGCTTTATCTAGAGAAAAAATTCTGGATAATGTATGGGGCTATGATTATTTTGGAGACAGCCGTACCGTGGATACTCATATCAAAAGACTTCGAATTAAATTAGGTGACTATTCTACATTAATAAAAACTGTTCGTGGCTTAGGCTATAGATTTGAGGTATAAGATGAAAAAGACTTTTTCAATCAGTTACAAATGGGCAGCCATATTGGCCGTGATGGTTATTATTTTGCTTTCCATTGGTTTGCTTATCAATAAATTCTTTTTTTACGACTATTATCTTTCGAAGGAAAAACAAGAAATTGTTAACTTTGCAGATGACTTGAATAACAATTATTCCGATGTTGAAAAAACAGTAGAAATTATTGATGCTTTTGTATTAAAAAAACAGGCAAGTGTTAGGATCTATTCTGGTGATGAGAATTTTGATTTCTCGTTTAATATGATGATGCATAGTGAAATGAATGGTCGAAGCCAAGGTCAAGGTAAAGGAAATAATAAAAAAATTACATTACCTCATGGCATAGAAGTAGACTTATCCAAAGACGGTTATGTTTTTTTTGACTTTGAGCACGATGATATAAGGACTCAGTTATTGGGTTTAATCTATGAAATAGATGGTGGTGATCGAGTTTTAATCACATTGCCATTTGAAGGCATCAATCAAACTGCTGATATTGCGATTCAATTCAATATTATAATTGTTTCCATATTATTAGCCGTGGCTATGGTTATTGTCATATTTCTTTCAAAAGGCATGACGAAACCGATTATTCAATTGTCATCAATGACTAAAAAAATCTCTGAACTGGATTTCACAGAAAGTTATGAAGGCAAATCAAATGATGAGATCGGTTTACTCGGCGAAAATATCAATACCATGTCTCATGCACTAGAAAATGCTTTGTCCGAACTAAAGACCGCTAACAATCAACTGAAATTGGATATTGAAGAAAAAGAAAAAAATGTACAGATGAGAAAAACCTTAATCGCAAATATTTCACATGAGCTTAAAACACCTATAGCTCTTGTGATGAGTTATTCTGAAGGACTCAGTGAAAACTTTGAGCTTAATAAAGATAAAAAAGAGTATTACCTCAGTGTTATTTCCAAAGAAGCAGAACATATGGATGCACTTGTCAGAGACCTCTTAGATCTAACTGAGCTTGAATACGATGCTTTCCAATTGGATTTAAACAAACTGGATTTATCTTCATTAATTGATGAAATCATTGATCGATATGCGTATTTGATCAAAGAAAAAAGAGTTAGAGTTGAACTGGATAAGGAAGATATCATTGAAGTCACAGCAGATAAAAAACGGCTAGAACAGGCCGTAACGAATCTAATTTTAAATGCTATCGAATATACAACTGAAGAGGGTTTGATTAAAATAAAGGTTCAGAACAACCGTGTATCAATATTCAATTCAGGCAGCCATATTCCAGAAAGTGATTTGGAACGTATCTGGACATCATTTTATAAGTCCAAGAAATTGAAAGATAGAAGAATAGGTGGTTCAGGTATTGGATTATCTATTGTTAGAGCCATAATAGATAAACACCAAGGCGGATATGGTGCATACAATGAAGAAAGTGGCGTGACTTTCTGGTTTGAACTTTAAGAAAACCTTCGGGTTTTCTTTTTTAATATGTTTCTAATGTATGTTGTAACATCTTATATTATGATAGATATGAGGTGAAGTGATGGAGACGTTATATTTTAATGAATTATGTCATAAGATGAAAGAGATTTGGTATCAGATGCCAACATCTTATGAAGGTTATATAAAACGGTATGATAAAAAAAAGGATAAGTCTTTAAAAGACTTAAATAAAATGATAAGAAAAGATTTAAGGGATATTAAAGTGGCGTCTGATACGATTAATCAGGAAGTGGTTGATCGATTGGTCGGAGCTGTGAAGTCATTTGCTATATCAACACTCGGTATGTCATCTACTTCGGTTGAAACTATCTTTAAAGAAGAACACTTCAAACACAGCGAAGCTTTTATGAAAAGAGCAAAAGAATTGGAACCCTCATTAAACAGAGAAGGTTTATTTCAGGCGCTTAGAAACGTATGGACCATGCATAGCATGCAACTGTATTTAGATAAACCTGTTGAACTCACAGATTCAGTGTTTGCATATAGTATGCTTTATCCTTTAACAGATAATTATTTAGACGATCCCAACATATCGACAATTGCTAAAACTGAATTTAATAAGAGGTTCAGATTAAAAATTAAGACCGGTAAAGGCATACCAGAAACCGAAGCTGAATCAAAAATATTTGCAATGATAGACTTAATAGAAGGGGACTGGAATAGAAAACAGTATCCGAAGGTTTATGAAGCTTTGATGGGTATTTTGGATGGTCAACAATTGAGTTTACACCAACAAGGTTTAGAATGTTTGTATCATCAGGACCTTTTATCAATTACCTTTTACAAAGGCGGGACATCGGTTTTAGCGGATGCCTATTTGATTGCAGGAGAGTTAACGGCATCTCAAGAAAACTTTGCTTTCTACTATGGAGTCATTCTACAACTTGCTGATGATCTTCAAGATATTGAATGTGATTTAGATGCAAAACATATAACAATGATGAATACCCAAGTAAAGTTAGGATATTTAGATAGTATGATTCATAAATATTTAAACTTCATTGACTATTTCTTTAATAATTTCTATGAAGTCGAAACGGAAAATCAAAAAGCTTTACAGGAATTATCATCTGAGAGTATTCAGCTTTTGATATTTGAAGCTACAATGAAAAGCAAACGATATATCACATCAAGGTTACTAAAGTCGGTTAAACAAGGTAGTCATTTTTCTCCAAGAGCATATAAAAGTGTAGAAAAGGATTTTGACAAACAACTTCATATGATATTAGAAGCGTATTAAAAAATCGCCTTAATATAAATTAAGGCGATTTTGTTTATTTTGTAGCACCATATATTTTGTAATAATCATCAATTCTTGATTTCATCTCTTCATCAATAATGACATTACCATTAATTTCTCTGTTGTATAGATACTCTATAACTTCTGCCATTGTCACAATTGCACAAGTCTTGAATCCGAATTTTTCTTCAAGTTCTACTAAAGCAGTTTGTTCGCCTTGTCCTTTTTCCATACGATTAACCGATATGATAAGTCCAATAACGTCTACATCTGCTTGAGCCTTAAGAATCGGCATTGTTTCATAGATAGATGTACCAGCTGTTGTTACATCTTCAATGATCAATACTTTGTCCTGGTCTTGAAGTTTACTACCTAAAAGAATACCTTTGTCACCATGGTCTTTTAGTTCTTTTCTATTAGAACAGAATGATACATTTTGTCCATACATCTCATTTAAAGCCATTGAAGTTGTTACTGTTAATGGGATGCCTTTATAAGCTGGGCCGAATAAAATTTGAAACTCTTCATAATTTTCTTTGATGGCTCTTGCATAAAACTCACCTAGTTTTTTTAATTGCTCGCCAGTTTTATAGTTACCTGCATTGATAAAGAAAGGTGTTTTTCTACCGCTCTTTGTTGTAAAATCACCAAACGTTAACACATTTGAGTCAATCATAAATTGAATAAAGTCAATTTTGTACTGTTCCATATCTACACGTCCTTTCACTGTTTCAGTTGAATGCCTATTATAGATGTTGATTTATCTTGAAAAGTATACAATACATCGAAAAATATTGCTATAAAAAATAATAAAAAAAAACTACAAATTGATTTTATCCTGCCATAAACTTGTCACAAAAGAAGATTATGATGATATTAGAAGATCACATAAGGTCTTATAATATATATTTGAAAGGAGATAAGAAATGAAAAAAGTGTTGATATTGCTTATGGTAGTAACAATGGTATTTGGCGTAAGTGTTTATGCTTTTGCAGACGATACGACTGAAGCAACAGTATGTGAAATTTCACCAGAGTATGTTGAACGATTTTTAGAGATTAAGACGGAGTTCATTAACGGAAAAGTTGCAGATGGTACATTAGATGCAGAATTGGCTTCTACGATGTTAAAGGAATTGGAAACACAAACCGGCCACGATACATTAATGGATTTAGGTTTTGGCATTTGGTTGAGAGATTCAGAATATGCAGAAGAAGCTCTTGATATCCTACCTCATAAAAATATGAGTACAAGAGGATATGATGGTGAAAGATTAGAAAACTGTTTAGAAGATGGCACACACAGAAACTTCACTGATGAGGAGTTCGAAGCTTATAAAGCAGAGCATCAGAACAAAGGTTTTGGTCACAGAAACGGTGGTGGCAGAGGTCACAGAAACAATTAATAAATTAGTATGTAGAGATAAAACCAACCAACTATAAATATAAAATATAAAACTACCCCAAATTTGTCTTCAGAAAAGAATGGTTATTCCATTCTTTTTTCTGTTATAATAAGGAAAACAGAACAATAAATTGATAAATTCCCTTTTCAGTTGTAATAACAAAGAATATAAGGAGTAATGATGTTAGCATTTGAATTGTCCGTATTAGATTTTATTCAGTCCTTTTCAGGAAACGAAATTATTGATAACTTTTGGGTTTTCCTAACGCGCATAGGTGACAATGGCATGATTTGGATTTTGTTATCACTTGGTTTATTGGTTATTCCACGAACAAGAAAAGTGGGTCTGATGTGTGTGTTTGCTGCGATATTGAGTGGTTTATTAACCAATGTAGTTTTAAAACAGTTAATCGCTAGAGCAAGACCGTTTAATTACTCAGACATTGAATTGTTGATTAGTAAACCAACGGATTTTTCTTTTCCTTCAGGACATACTTCCATTTCTTTTGCAGTTGCTTTTGTGTTATGGCAAGAGAAGTTTAAAATTAAGAACTTTAAGTTTTACATCTTAACGATGGTATTGGCAGTTCTAATATCATTTTCAAGATTATATTTATATGTACATTTTCCAACCGATATAATCGCTGCTGTCGTATTGGCATTTGGTTATAGCATCATTGCAAGGAAAGTTGGCAATAAACTCATACATTAGAATCATTCTTCGGAATGATTTTTTTTTGTACATTTTGTGCTGAGATAGTCGCAGATACTTTACATAAATGAATAATAAGCGTATAATAAAAGTACGAACAAATGTTCTTTTAGGAGTGATTTTATGGACTTAATGGAAAAACTAAAAATATTAGCTGAATCCGCAAAGTATGATGTATCATGTTCTTCTAGTGGAAGTGATAGAAAGAAGAAAAAAGGTATGGTGGGCAATACCAGTTTACCGGGGATTTGTCATTCCTGGGCGGCAGATGGTAGATGTGTATCCTTATTAAAAATTCTTTATACCAATGATTGTATTTATAACTGCGCTTATTGTGTTAATAGAAGTACAGCTGATGTTAACCGGGTAGAGTTTACACCAAGAGAGTTGGCAGATTTAACAATGAACTTCTATAGAAGAAACTATATTGAAGGGTTGTTTATTAGTTCCGCAATTAAAAATGGCCCTGAATATACAATGGAAAGAATGATAGAGGTTGTAAAGATTCTTCGTTTAGAAGAAAAGTTCAACGGTTATATCCACCTTAAGGCAATTCCTGGAGTCGATCAAAGATTATTAGATGAAGCAGGTCTTTATGTAGATAGGATGAGCATTAATCTGGAACTACCAACCGAAAAGAGTTTAAAGCTTTTGGCACCACAAAAGGATCAAAAGAAAATGCTTTTACCAATGGGCTACTTAAAAGATAAATTGATTGAAAATAAAAAGGATATGAAAGTCTACAGACATGCCAAACCATTTATGCCAGCAGGTCAAACGACTCAACTGATGATTGGAGCAACACCAGATACAGATTATTCTATAGTAAGACTATCAGAGGCTATGTATAATAACATGTCAATGAAACGTGTTTATTATTCAGGTTATGTACCGATAGTACAGAATAATTCACTTTTACCTGCGACAGTGAAAACGCCCAAACTACGTGAACACCGTTTGTATCAGGCCGATTGGTTGCTTCGGTTTTATGGATTTGCAGCCGATGAAATATTGTCTTCTGATCAACCTGATTTAGACTTGGAAGTAGATCCCAAGTGTAACTGGGCATTAAAACATATTGAGTATTTTCCGATGGAAGTCAATAAAGTTTCGATAGAAGAATTGTTGAGAGTTCCGGGTATAGGTAATATTACTGCTAGACGTATACTACAGTCTAGAAGGTTTGCGCCGGTTACTTATGAAGATCTTAAAAAGATGGGTGTTGTTTTAAAGAGAGCTAAGTATTTCATCTTATGTCAAGGCAAGTATTATGGTGAGATAGATGTAGATTCTGATAAAATTCGAAATAAAATGTTGTTTTTAGACCCAACTGCAAAAAATATTAATGTGAATCAAATATCAATGACTGAACAGTTTCCAGCGTTATTTAGTGGGTGATGATATGACTAACAACATAACCAGTAACATAGCTAGTAACACGATTGTTTACTTATATGATGGATCCTTCGAAGGAATGCTGACATGTGTGTATGAAGGCTACTACTCTGATGATAAACCAGAGGGGATCTACAATACCTATACCTATGAAGCAGACTTATTTGCAACCCCCAAATATATAATTACAGATTTGGAAAAATCACATAAGGTAGGCTTGGCAATTGTAGAGAAGTTATCAGAAACTTTTTTTCATAAGATTGTTAATGCCTTCTTTTCAGAAGACTATGACGTGGCAACACATATCTACAAGTTACTTCGTTATGGGTTTAAAAATGGTCCAGAGGTCATTATGCATGTTTCTCATCCTTTGGTTTCTGCAGTCGTAGATTTAGCTAATGCTGTTGGTAGAGAAACACATCTTTTTGTAGGGCTCGTTAGATTTATGAAATTAAAAGGTGGTATCTATTATTGCAAGTTTGGACCTACTTATAATCAGGTGCCTTTATTAGCAGAACATTTTTCCCATAGACTGAGTGATCAGGTATGGGTTATTCATGATGTGAATAGAAATCTAGCCGTTTTTTATGATAAAAACGAGTGGTATGTTAATGAATTTCATGGCTTAAATAGCTACGAATTAGACGATGAGGAGCTTTTGTACCAGTCGTTATGGAAAACATTCCATAAACATATTGCGATAGAGGAGCGGGTAAATCCGACGTTACAGAGGTCGTTTATGCCTAAGAAGTATTGGAAACACCTCATTGAGATGAACTAAATTATAGTTTACAATAGGGTGAGGTGATTTTATGAATTTAATTGTGACAGCAGATGATTACGGATTAACACGAGGCATCAATTATGGAATTTATGATGCTTGTTTAGAAGGTATTGTTAACTCGGTTGGGTTATTGATGAATACCAAACATACAGACCATGGAATATCTTTAATGAAGGATATGGCAGTAGCTATTGGCATTTCTTTGAATATGACTTATGGAAAACCCATTATTGCTGATGATAATTCCATAACGGAATATGGTTTTTTTAAACCTACACATGATTGGATGGCGTTGGATCAAGAGGTTGTAATAAATGAGTTTAAAGCTCAGATAGACTTAGCTCTCTCAAAAGGTGTTTCAATTTCATTTCTAAGCAGTTATGAAAATATTCATCTTAAATATGATGTTATCTATAAGATCATAGACTCTTTAGCCACAGAATATGATCTGAATTTCAGAAAAAAAGCCACTAAAGCTTTTGAAGTTTGTGAGATGTTTTATGGCAAGATGGTAAATTTGGATTTTTTAACTCAGCTGTTGATGCAATTCAAAGTTTATGAAACCGTTGAACTCATTGTACATCCAGGATTTCTATGTGGTCATTTAATTAATATCAGTTCTTATCGGGAACTTCGTTTGGTAGAACATTCGATACTTACCAGTGCATTTATAAAGTCATTCATTAAAGATCAAGACATAATGCTTAAAACTTACCAGAATATAGGCTGGTAAGTTTATTTTTAAATATATGTTAAGTTGCATCAATAAATGGATATAGTATAATTGTATTTAGGGAAGCTAATTAATAAAGGGGTGTTGTATGAAGTATAGAAAAATTAATGAAAATTATGAGCCGTCGATATTAGCATTTGGATGTATGAGAATGCCGGTTATCAATGGTGAGTATGGTCAAATTGATGAAGAAAAAGCAATTGAAATGATACGATATGCACTTGATAACGGGATTAATTATATTGATACAGCATATCCATATCATGAAGGAAATAGTGAAACTGTTGTTGGTAAAGCGTTGAAAGATGGTTATCGAGAAAAAGCTATTCTGGTAACTAAGAATCCGGTTTGGAAAGTTGAAAAGTATGAAGACTTTGAAAAATACTTAGATGAACAATTAGAGAAGTTGGATGTTGAGTATCTGGATATTTACTTATTACACGCCTTAGGTGCTGATAGATGGGCAAAAATTGTTGAATTTGATGGCTTAAGATTCTTGGATGAAATGAAAGCCAAAGGCAAAATAAAAGAAGCTGCCTTTTCATTCCATGGAGATAAAAAAGCTTTTGAAACAATTGCTGATGCTTACGACTGGTCACTGGCTATGATTCAGATGAATTATAAAGATATCGACGATCAATCAACAGTAAGTGCCATTTCGTATGCAGAATCGAAAGGTATTCCAATTGCTATTATGGAACCTTTAAAGGGAGGACAGCTTGCCAACCTTCCAGAATCAATCACTTCAATATGGCAGGATGATTTAAAGATTACACCTGTTGAGAGAGCTTTTAGATGGGCAGCAAACTTTAAAAATGTTAAAGTAATTTTAAGTGGTATGTCAACGCTTGATCAAATGAAAGAAAATATTGAACTTGCAGATCGTTTAGAAGCCGATGTTATTGGTGACGAAGAAGCACAAATGTACCTAGACGTTAAAAAACAAATCGAATCTAGAACACAAATACCATGTACCGATTGTAAATATTGTATGCCTTGTCCAGAGGGAGTTAATATTCCCGGCAACTTCATGCATTACAATAGATCATATATGTATGAAGATTTGGAATGGGCCACTCATGTTTATAAGGACTTATATACTGAAGAAAAAAGAGCAAGTGCTTGTATTGAATGTGGCAAGTGTGAACCACAATGTCCTCAAAACATAAAGATTATGGATCGTTTAAAAGAAGTGCATGAGCATTTGAATCAAGATATTAAACTGAAGAAAGACCATTGGGCTTTATAAGAAGAGTGTTACACTCTTCTTTTTTTGGGTATTTCCTTAAATGTTTCACAATTTAGAAAAATTCATTTGTTTTCAAGTTCAAAGAGTGTATAATGTTAGAGTTGAATACTCAACTTAACATAGATGATTTCTATTTTGAAGGGAGGAGCTATACACTGTATAGCGTATATAAATTATGATTAATGTATCTGATGTAAGTCTTCGTTTTGGAGACAAAAAATTATTCGAAGAGGTAAACGTAAAATTTAGTAATGGTAACTGCTATGGTGTTATTGGTGCGAACGGTGCCGGTAAATCTACATTTCTAAGAATTCTATCTGGCCAAGTAGAACCAAACACAGGCTCTGTATCAATGTCTCCAAACGAGAGAATGGCAGTACTTGAGCAGGATCACTTTAAATTTGATGAAAGTACAGTACTTGATACTGTAATTATGGGACATAAACGTCTTTATGAGATTATGCAAGAAAAAGATGCCTTATATGCTAAACCTGATTTCTCAGAAGAAGATGGTATTTTAGCAGCTGACTTAGAAGGTGAATTTGCAGAACTTAATGGCTGGGATGCTGAAACAAATGCAGAGAAAATGTTGATGGGCCTTGGTATTACAAAAGAAATGCACTCTAAGTTAATGAGTGAATTACAAGGTGGCGAAAAAGTAAAAGTACTTTTAGCACAAGCTTTATTTGGTAATCCAGACAACTTACTACTGGATGAGCCTACAAACCACTTGGATTTTAAGGCAATTAACTGGTTGGAAGAATTTTTATTAAACTATGAAAACACTGTTTTAGTTGTATCACATGATAGACACTTCTTAAACAAAGTATGTACACATATGTTAGACATTGACTTCAGTCGAGTGAAGTTATTTGTTGGTAACTATGACTTCTGGTATGAGTCTTCTCAACTAGCATCTAGATTGATGAAAGATCAAAACAAGAAGAAAGAAGAAAAAGTTAAAGAATTACAAAACTTTATTGCTAGATTTAGCTCAAACGCTTCTAAAGCGAAACAAGCAACATCTAGAAAGAAATTATTAGACAAGATTACCATAGACGATATTCAGCCATCTTCTAGAAGATATCCTTTTGTTGGTTTCACACCTGAAAGAGAAGCTGGGAAAGAGATTTTAACTGTTGAAGGTTTAACAAAAACAATCGATGGTGAAAAAGTATTAGATAATGTAAGCTTTGTAGTTAATAAAAGTGATAAAATTATCTTGATGTCTAGAAACGAACTGGCTAGAACAACTTTGCTTGAAATTTTAATGGGTCATATGGAACCAGATTCAGGTTCGTTTAAATGGGGCGTTACAACAACTCGTTGTGATTTACCAAAAGACAACACATCATACTTCGAAGGTAGTGAATACAACCTAGTGGATTGGTTAAGACAATATTCTCCAAATGAAAAGGATGAAACGTTTATTAGAGGATTCTTAGGAAAAATGTTATTCTCTGGTGAAGAAGCACTTAAAAATGCAAGTGTTTTATCAGGGGGAGAGAAAGTAAGATGTATGTTCTCTAGATTGATGTTATCAGGTGCGAATGTACTTGTTCTAGATGAACCAACAAATCACTTGGACTTAGAATCAATTCAAGCAGTAAACAATGGTTTGACTGCATTTAAAGGTACGATGTTATTCACATCTCATGACCATAAGTTTATTCAAACAATTTCAAACAGAATTATTGAATTAACACCAAATGGTACATTTGATAAGATGATAACATTCGATGAATACTTTGACGATAAAGATCTTCAAATTAAAATTGATGAAATGTATAAGAAATAACCTTCGGGTTATTTTTTTTGTTTTGTTTAATGGAGTGACATAATTTGTTATACTATTTACAGGGGGGTGACTTATGAGAATAGGAGAGTTTTCAAAACAGACTAACAGCAGTATTGATACCATAAGGCACTATATTACGTTGGGATTGTTGGTGCCGACAAAAGATGGTAAGTATTTTAAATTTGATGATAAATGTTTCAGTGATTTGTATAGAATCAAAGAAATGAAAGAGATGGATTTTACATTACAAGAAATAAAAAATATTTTACTACTCAGTCGATTTTCCAAGTTAACACTTGGTCAGGAAAAACAGCATTATAGAAGTTTCTTTAACAATAAGATGAAATCACTTATTAAACAGAAAGAGAAATTAGATGAGAAGATAACACTTCTGGAAGATACGATTTCAACATTAGATGTAGAATTTCAGCAAGATCCGATTAAACTAGGAGTTGATTTATCTTTCTTACAATCGTTATATTGTCCAGAATGTCAAAAAATGCTTAAATTAGATCAAGCTGATATTCAAGAAAATATGATTATTAATGGAATGATGAGCTGTGAATGTGGTTGTAGCATTGAAGTAAAAGAAGGCATAATCATTGATAAAGAAGGTATGAAGGTTTCTAAGGAAACGGATGAGAAGTATGTTATAAAATACGTTGATGAGACTGACAGTCACTTCTTAGATAATCTTTATGCAGCTATGGAATGGAGTTCTAGAACCATTCAACTGGATAAAGCAAAGGTTATGTTAGAACTTGGTGTCGGTAACGGTATCTTTTTAAGTCATATCTATAATGACTTACCAGATGATTTGACTTATGTAGCAGTCGATTATGACTATAATAAATTAAGATATCTAAAGAAAGTGTTTGAGCGTAGTGGTGTGAAGAAGAAAGTTATCTTTATCTGTTCACATCATAAAGGTATTCCAATGAAACATCGATCTGTAGATTATGTGGTGGATTTCTTTGGTATGAGCAACTATTCCTTTAGAAACAATGAAGTATTGCATAAAGAGATTGAAGCTTATTATAATGAACATTGTACCATTTTAGGGACTTACATGTTATTTGATAAAATTAAGTCCAATCAAGAGTTATCATTAGAACAATATAAGTTGTTTAAACAAGATCATATCGTTAAGAACCTAAAGGACTTAGGGTTTGAAAAACGGGATGATTACTTGGTTGGGTACTCTGAAGAAGGCGAAAAGGATGATGAATATCTTAAGGTTACCAATAGAGTTTATTTCTATGGTTTCCTAGGAGAACGTTAAGTGTTGGGCTAACCCAACACTTTTTTTATTGATTAAATATGCATATCAGGAAAACGTTTCGACGGTTAACGCCTTGGAAACAGCTAGTTCTTGCAATGTGATAAAAATGCATATTCATACAAAGTTATGATTAAGTAAAATTGGTCTTAATTGTCTCAATTTTTAAAACAACTATACCTAATTTAAAATTGAATTCTATTGACCTACGTCCATACTCCACCAAAAATTTGTTGAAAAAAATTTTAAAAAGGTATTGATGTGGTTTTAACACAACAATATATAATACATGTATAAGATAAAGAAAGCGAGGTCGTTGGTATGAGAATTATAACAGATAAACCGAAAGACGCAGTACGAATTAGTAGAAATAAGAAGAGAAGCCAACGACTAGTTGGATAATAGATTAAGGAGATTAGAGATGTTAAATAGAAAAGCTAAGAAAGCTAATAAGAGCTACAAAATGCACGAAGCAAAGAAAGCAATGAGACAATTAAGTTTAGAAAGAGAATTGTTACTTAATACAGTAATTTATTAGTTGAACCTAACTCCTTTTCCCCCCCAAAGTAAAGGTGTTGTTTAATAATAGATAAAGGATTTGGAATTTTCCAGGTCCTTATTTTCTTTTTTGAGGAAATTAGGTTGCAATTATCGCTTATAGTCTTTAAAATAGGGTGATAAGTAGAAAAGAGGAATTTATGAGATTACGATACGTTGAAAATGCACATGAGTTAATAGAAGCTCATGCTCGCTTATTATCAAAGCCAGAACAATACAGAGAATCATGGCAGACATTGTTCAAAACTGATGGACCATTATATGTAGAGTTCGGCGCTGGAAAAGGCAGTTTTATTATCAATACTGCAGAACAAATAGCTGATGCAAACTTTTTAGCTTTTGAAAGAAATGCTAAGGTTGTTTCAAAGAGTCTTACTAAGTTAGATGAAGTTGAACATGATAATTTTTATATTGTTTGTGCAGATGTAACCAATCTGAATGATATTTTTATGCCGCATAGTGTGGATAGAATCTATTTAAACTTTTCAGATCCATGGCCAAAAGATCGTCATGCAAAAAGACGTTTAACCCATAAAGGTTTCTTAGAAAAGTACAAAACGATTTTAAAAGAGGGTGGAGAAGTTCACTTTAAAACAGATAATGATGATTTATTTGCTTTCTCGGTTGAAGAGTTTAAAGAAAACGGATGGACACTTATAGTAGAAACAACAGATCTTCACAATAGTCCTTATGTAGAAGGTAATGTGATGACAGAATACGAAGAGAAATTTTCTTCTCAAGGTAAGAACATCAATAAATTGATTGCAAAATGTTAAGACTAGCGAATGCTAGTCTTTTTTTTCATTTTCAAGCATGCTCATGATTATTGCATCATGATATTGCCCGTCTACTTTTAGGTAATCTCTGAGGGTACCTTCTTTTTTAAAGCCAAGTTGTTCATAGACATGAATGGCACGTGAATTAAATGCGTATACCTGTAGTTCGATTCTATGTAGCTTCAACTCGTTAAAACCACGATGGATAACTTGATTCATCGCTTTTTTTCCAAAGCCTTTATTAAAGTTACAATCTTGATAAATCGCGATACGAATGTTGGCCCCGCCGTTATCAGACATTTCATTAAGCACAACTTCACCGATAATTTCTTCATTATTCAGGATGAAATAATCCTCACGAGAAGTGTCGGTTGTGATGCGATTTAAATAATTGATGAACTGTTCTTTAGTAATTGTTTTTTTGCCCCCCACAAATTTATCACATTCTGGTGATGTAGAGTTTAAAAGCATATAGTATTGATCTAAGTCTTCTATTTTTATGGGTCTTAATAATGTATTGTTTAACATAAATACCTCCTATACGTAGTATACTTTGGAAACTTAATGAAAGAAATGTATAGAATAATTAAAAGTAAACAGTAGTTTTGTTGATCGGTGTTAAGTAATAATATAAACAAGACATCACTCGATTATGAGGATGTCTTGTTATGTTTATAATAGTCACTTGTTTAAATGAAGGGATAAATTCTCTTCATATATTTAGAATTTTTCAAACTCGGAATCGCTTAAAGAAATTTTCTTCACATCAGTAACTTTTACGTCGCTATCATTTGTGTTTTGTATTTGTTCTAACATATTCAAAACATCTGAATTCGTCTCTCTATCATCTAATGTTGTACTACTTTTATATAACTTAAACGTAGCAACTTGAGTTTTAAGCATATCCGATTGACCAGATAATTCTTCACTTGCAGCAGCCGTTTCTTCTGCAGTAGCACTTGTAGTCTGAACGACATCAGAAATTTGTGTCAATCCTAGATTGACTTGTTCAACACCTATGGCTTGTTCATTTGATGCAATTGCTATCTCAGAAACTAAGTCAGTCACTTGAGAGACACCTTCAACAATCTTATTTAATGCAACTGCTGTTTCGTTTGCAATTTTTGTTCCACCTTCAACCTTGTTGATTGATCCTTCAATCATTACAGTTGTTTCTTTTGCAGCATTAGCAGAACGCTGAGCGAGATTTCTAACTTCCTCAGCTACTACAGCAAAACCTTTACCATGTTGTCCTGCTCTTGCAGCTTCTACTGCAGCGTTTAACGCAAGGATGTTTGTTTGGAATGCAATATCATCAATTACTTTAATAATCTTTGAGATATTATTCGATGATTCATTGATATCAGCCATAGCTGACAGCATATCACCCATTTGATTATTCCCCTGTTCAGCATAACTATAAGCTGATGAAGCCATATCTTTTGCCTTATCAGCGTTACTTGCATTAGCTCGTGTTTGTGAGGCAATCTGCTCTACTGAACTAGTAAGTTCCTCAATTGAACTGGCTTGTTCTGTAGCCCCTTGAGATAATGACATACTTGAATCAGACAATTGTCTTGATCCTGATGCGACCTGCTCAGAAGCGGAGTTAATCCTCGACATAACTTCGTTCAGGTTCTTACGCATGTTGAATATCGAATTGTAAATACCAGTTTTCTTTCTTTTGGAATCAAACATAACTTTTAAGTTACCATCTGCGATTTCTTCTGTAATAGTTGCTACTTCATTTGGCTCTCCACCTAATTGTTTGTTTATTCTAGATGAGATTACTATTGAAAATGGGATACTAATTGCGATTGCTAAGACCACTCCAATAACCAAAGTAATCTGTGTAACGGATGCTGTACTTTCATTTTCTTCTGTCCTAATAGTTAATAAGCCACTTTCCGCGGCAATAAACTCATCAATTTTTGCTCTTAATGCATCCATGTTTGTTTTTCCAACATTGGTTGACATGAGTGCTTGAAGATCATCGCTTGTTTGATATGTATTGAATTCTCTTTGTAATGAAATAACTTTCTCACCAACATTGTCAACCCAATCATTAGCAAGTAAAGTGATGTTATTATTATTAAATTCTCGTAGTGCACTTGCCAACCCGGACTTACTGCCATTATAAGGTTCTAAGAACGTTTCATCATTACTAATTACATAACCCCTTAAACCAGTTTCCATATTTAACATTGCTAAAAGTATGTCTTCTTTAATGGCTTCATCACCTTCAGCAGCAGTGAGTGCATTTCTAAGTGCATCTACCTTTTGTTTACCAACACCATCTTTAACAATACTTGAGATCTCAGCACTTAGTGTTTCAGCTTGAATGATTTCATCTTTAATGGCCATAAAAGCTTGAGCTGCATTAGTTGACCATGAACTTGCTATTGCTTCGATTTCTCCTAATTTTTCTACTTGTGCAGGATTATCACTCACTGTCTCTTTTAAATCTTCTAGAACAACTTCAAAGTCTGCAAGTCCTGCAATATATGGCTCAAGATAATCCGAGTTTCCAGTAGCTAAATAACCTCTCATTCCAGTCTCCTGATTAACCATATCAGCTGTTAATGTGTCTGCCTTCTCAATTACTTTATATGTATGTATTACCATTTCAGAATTATCCAATAAACTATTGAGACTAAAGAATGTTAAAACAGCAACTATAATTAATAGTGTTATGCTTATAAATGCTGTCAAAATTATTTGACTTCGTACTTTCATAATATTCTCCTCCTAAATAATTAGATTCACGATTTCCTTGTATTAGTTAATATAGCCAACGTGCCTTATTCTCATTTAAACTTTCTTTATACATTAATAGTATGTAAATCTTCAATTTCATTAAGGTTTAATAACTGTTCACAATCAATTATCAGAATAACTTCATTTCCGTTCATCCCGACACTTTTGATGTATCTTCGACCATTGCCACCGACATTCGGAGGTGGAACTATATCATCCTCATCAATATTCAACACTTCAGATACAGCATCTACAATAATACCAATAGACAGGTCAGATACATCAACTACCACAATGCAGGTACGATCATTGTACTTTACATTTTCTTTATTAAACTTTGCCCTAGCATCCATGACAGGAATTATTTTACCTCTTAAATTAATAATCCCTCTTATGAAGTGAGGTAATTCAGGTACTACTGAAATGGGTTGTATGCCAACAATTTCAGTCACATGAAAAATATCAATACCATAAAATTCTTTACCTAATGAAAAAGTCAAGAATTTTCCTTTCATTGTGTCTTCTGCAATTTCATCCAAAATACTCGTTCTACTATCATCCATTTTTCTTACACCTCTTTTATTTCCTTGAACAAATGATATATTTTAATCTCCAACATCCAACATTATACTTACACGGTGACTGCTTAATAATGTACATCCAAATAAATCCAACTCCCCATATTTTTAAATGTAACCAGATGGATATGTAATGAATTGAAAGCAAAACCTACTATTAGAAAAACAATGATAGATGATTTCTTACAATAGTAACAGCATCAATTAAAGAATATAAAAGCCAGTAAAGCACACTAAAAAAAGCGTTACCCCACTGGCATTATCTCTATCTGATGGATAAGTAACCCCAACCATTAGTTGATTTGGAATTAAATCCTCTTCTGTACATTATAGATTCATAAAAGCAGACTTTAACAAAACCATTCCTACTTTCCTTAAATCCTGATGTTTTATTACCCTTTTATTCCATTTTTAAACTTTTCTATTTATAATCTCACCAAGTATAGCTTCAAAATCATTATTGATAAGGAGTCAAATCCTATCTGTAAAGTCATAATCGCACTCGTAAGGATAGTGTAGTTTATCTATAATTGAGTCATTTCAGTCTTAATTCGTTCAACAACTACAACAATGAATCCAGTTTCATAAAATTAATTTCAATGTATTTAGGACCTTTTTGAAAGTTTTCGTTGATTTAGTTCTTGTATATTTACTTATTCAATTAGTAATTTCTTTTTCGTTTACGATAGTTACAGATAAACTATTTAAGGAGTTTGATGTCATCTTTCCTTTAGCTTCAGATACTTTAAGAGAGACTTTCGCGATGGTGAATTTAAACATAATTTACCTGACGTGTTTCCAAACAATAAAAAACGATGATTTCTGCAGAATACAGAATTCATCGTTTGGTACCATCAATCTTTAATAAGTGGTCTAAAATATAATTATACTAATTAGTTTGATTCATTAACGCTAACTTAGTACTATTTTCAGACTCTAATGGAAATGCATATAGAGTCTGTCATTTAATTTATAGAATATAGAAGTAAATCATCAGGAAATGGCATAAGCTGCCAACCAATATAAACAGATGAAATATTTCATGGAAACCGAAATGGCCAATCATAAATTTAGACTTCTTAGCATAGACAACTGCTCCAACAGTATATGAAACACCACCAGCGGCTAAAAGTGAAACCGCAATGCCACCAACTGCATTATAAAGTGGATAGATAGCAAAAACGGCAGCCCAACCCAATATAACGTAAAATGCAGTATAAATTTTTCTAGGCATATTAATCCATAATACTTTGAAGACTATTCCTAGTATCGCCAAAACCCATATAACTGATAGAAGTACAATACCAGTTATGCCTTTAAGACCGATTAAACAAATTGGTGTGTATGTTGCAGCAATAAGTATGTAAATCATAATATGATCTGCTTTACGCCATTTTTTTAGTGTTTCAGGCGCTTTCTTTAAAGCATGATAGATTGATGATGTGCCGTAGAGTCCGATGAGTCCCATTATAAATATCGTAACAGCGATGAGTTGCATTAAGTTATCACTCTTAATAAATACAAATGGTAATGCAATCATGGCTAGGATCATACCAATCAAATGTGTGATACTATTTATTGGCTCTCTGATGTGTTGCATGTCAACACCTCCTTATCTAGTTATGAATACTATGTATAAAAGTTATTATAAATATATCATGAGGTGATTTTGTTGTCAATAAAGTATTAAGAACTTTGACAGAAGATTGTTTTTTTAATAAAATAAGGTGAGGTGACATGATGAAAGAGAAAATAATTGAGTTTAAACTCATTGAAAAAGATGATATTCCCAAAATTCCATTGTACATGGATCAAGTAACAGGTTACTTAGATGAAATTTTTAAGCCAATAAAGCGCCATGGCGATGAAAAGACTTTGACAAAAACAATGATCAATAACTATGTAAAGGCTGGCTTGATCAGTAATCCACAAAAAAAGAAATATGATCAAGAACAGATTATGCAATTGATTATGATTTATTTACTGAAGAATACAGTACAGATTCAAGAAATTGATTCAATATTAAAATCTGAGACGAATAAAACTGTTTTATACAATCATTTTAGAAAGCACTTTGATGAAGCATCAATTCAGTTAAGTTCTGACATAGAGAAAAATTCTAAATCAGAAAAAATCGATCAAATTTTATCATTATTGATTTCATCAAGTATCCAAAAAAAATATGCGGAACTATTGATAGATGAACTGAGCAATGAAAAATAACTGCTTTAAATTCACACCACTGAGGTATATATATACTGAGGTGGTGTTATGAATTCCAGTAATAGATTAAAAAATTATTCTATATTACTCATTACAATTACATGTATTATGTTTATATTGTTTGGCGTAATGGTTCATGGCTTTATTACCGAGTTGCAAATGAATCATTTTGAAGAAGTCGGTAGAAATTACATTCAATTTATTCAGAGTACATTAACTGAATTAATACGTGCAGATGTCGAATACGGTTTTGTCTTGTCCGAAAACGAATTCATCATTGAGTTTTGTGATACACCTGAGAGTTTAATTAGTGCTTACAAAGCTGAAAGATATATTAATGAGATTATTTATCGTATTGAAGATGTCCAGTCCCTTGAAGTCGTTCCATTTAAAAATGTAGATGAGAGTTTATTTAAGGTTTTAATTGATCATAATGTTCCACCAATTGACGTTTCACCAAGATATTTTGATACACATCCCTATTTTTCAAGTAAAGTATACTCAAATGAAACTGGATTGGTATCGTATTTCATTTCAATGCCAGTGCGTAAAGATGACGTAGCAATCGGTGTTGTTAATATGACTCTAGGTTTAGCAGGATTTGAAACAAATTTTATTGAGAATAGCTCGTATCAAGAAACCGGTAGTTTTATCATTGCTGATTCTGAAGGGGAAATACTCATTCAATCTGATATTTCAGAAGTTAATGATGATGAATTGATGGAAGCTCTTAAAGATTATGATGGCATTAATCCCATTGTATATTGTGATGAATATAAAAGATATTTCTATATAAAAACTGAAGAGTTTTCTAATGAAGATGGCATGATAATCCATTTTGTATTTGCTCAGGATAAAAAAGAATTGTTTGATGAAAGAAATCAGTTATCCAGATATGCTGGCTTTATTATGATTTTATTCATTATCATTTATACTATGATTAATGGATTTTCAAGTTTGTATTACAACTATCTTATTGATAAAGATACAAAAATGGTATTAGATGAAACCGTTGACACTGAAGTTCTTAAACAAACCAAAGTACTCAGAAAAATAGCCAATCGTGATAGTTTAACCAAGATATACAACCATGCTGTCATGATAAAAAAATTGGAAGAATCTATTGCGAATGCTGAAAAAACCCATGAAACAGTTTGTGTTTTAATGATTGATATTGATTACTTCAAACTTATTAATGATAACCATGGTCATCCCATTGGAGATGAAGTTTTAATTGAATTAAGTAGATTGTTGTTAAAAAGTATTCGATCTCATGATGCAGTAGGTAGATATGGTGGCGAAGAGTTTATGATTATACTTAATAATACATCAGGAAGTATTGGTTATGTCATTGCTGAACGTATCAGAACAGAGATTGAAGAAAGTAGCTTTACAGAATTAGAACTGAAAATTACTGTTAGTATCGGTATGGCAGAGAATAGTGGAGAAGATGCATTATCTCTTATAAAAAATGCAGACAAAAAATTATATGACTCCAAAGAAAAGGGAAGAAATCAAACAACAATATAAAAACCTTGCTTAAAAAGCAAGGTTTTTTTTAGAATACATCTAATTGTTTATAATCTGATAGGAAAGTTCTTAAATCGTCTTCCATAATTTTAACGCCAGTTGCTGAATTAGATTCGATGTTAATTGGTAAAATCGGATCATGGAGTGATAATCTCACAAGGAACCAACCGTCAATAGTCGGATCTTTACTCATAACACGAATACCTTCGAAATTATTAGGTGCAATTTCATAACGTGTGTTATCTTTCATAAACTCTGTTAATGCGAGGATGACATTTTGACCATAATCATGGAAGTTGTCCTCTTTAATCTTTACTCGATGCTCAGAAGCTTCTACGGGCTCTACCAATGATTCAATTAAAGAACTAAGTGTTTTGCCTGTAGCTTTCATTTTAGCGAGTTTTATGATGATTTTCGTAATGGTATAAGCACCATCATCTAAAAAGAAGTTTTCTTTGAAAGCGCCGTGTCCAGAAGTTTCTATGGCAAGAGCACTTCCAGTACCTTCATTGTTTAAACGTCTAGACTCATTAATCACATTTTTATAACCACGTTTGAATCGATGGTGAACACCACCAAGTTCTTTTATGAAAGTTGTTAGCCCATCTGATGTTACAGAATCTGTTACGATAGTTGTACCAGGATAGTCTTCTAATGTAATTGCGCTCATTAAAGCTATCAATAAGTTTCTATTGATAATTTTACCACCACGATCTACTACTGCTGCTCGATCAACATCGGTATCAAAGATAATACCTAGATCAGCATCATGTTTTATGGTTGCTGCTTGTATAGAAGCCATTGCATCTGGATCTTCTGGATTTGGTATATGATTTGGGAAATGTCCATCCGGCTCTAAGAATTGACTGCCTGTCGTGATAGCACCGAGTTGTTTAAGAATTTTGGTAGCAAAGAATCCACCAGCACCGTTACCAGCGTCGACTATAATCTTTAAGCCTTCAAGTGGTGTTAAGTCACTGGTTTCTTTTCTTATTTTATGTACAAGATAATCAGCATAAACATCGATTAATTTATAAGGTATAATTGTTCCTTTATTATTTGCTGTATAGTTAGTTTGAGATAGTTCAGTAGCTTTTGTTAGGATTTCGGTAATATCCTTTTTATCAAGTCCTCCACTTCTGGTAAAGAACTTCATACCATTTCTGTTAAATGGCAAGTGACTGGCTGTAATCATAATAGCACCATCACAATTATGTTTTCTAAATTTGGTACTCATAAACATTGATGGCGTAGATGCAATGCCACAAATATAAGTAGTAATACCTAAATCAGACAAGCTATTCACAATAGACTCTTGTAACTCGGGTCCTGTGATTCTTGAATCTGTTCCTACAGAAATCGAAATATCTTCAGTTTCCAATCCTGTTTTGTTACTCAAAAATAATCCAAAAGCATAGGCAATCCATTTGACATGCTCTGAAGTTAAGTTTATTTTTTCGGATGGGATACCATCCATTGCAACGCCTCTTATATCGGAACCGTTCTGAAGATTTAAAAATTGTAAATTCATAAAGCCTCCCAGCAAATTTTATTGTCTCTACTAATTTAATCCTATTTTACATCTATGTCAACTACAAGTCGCCTTTGATTAAAATTTTGTCTTATTTTCCATGAAAAATTAGGCGAATATATTATATTTACAAAATCGGCGCAATATTTTGCATGATAATTGATTAATTTTGATTCTTTCTATAGAATAGAGATAATATCTAATTGGGAGGGAATTTAATGAGTATTTTTAGAAAAGAACTAGCAGGTTTAAAAGAGTACGTACCAGGTAAGCCGATTGAAGATGTTATGAAAGAATATGGTTTAACTTCAATTGTAAAATTGGCATCAAATGAAAATCCTTTAGGACCATCAAAAAAGGCAATAGAAGCTATTAAACGAGAAGCTGAGAATATTCATTTATATCCAGATGGAGCTGCTTTAGAATTAAGACAAAAATTAGCAGATAATCATGATTTAGATATAAATCAAGTCCTTGTTGGTTCGGGTGGTGAGCAAATCTTGAAATTAATCGCTCATACACTGGTTAATGAAGGTGACGAAGTTATCTTTGGAGCACCATCATTTGCACTATATGATATTATGTCGACTCACATTGGCGCAAAATGTATCTCATTGCCATTAACAGAAGACTTTAAACATGATTTAAAAGCGTTTGAAGAACATTTAAATGAAAGAACTAAAATTGTTTATATTTGTAACCCAAATAATCCAACTGGTAATATCATGCCAAAACCAGAATTACTTGAGTTTATTGGTAAATTACCAGAGTCAGTTGTTTTAGTGTTAGATGAAGCTTATTTCGAATATGCCATTCATGATCCTGAATATCTAGATGGATTAGACGTTTTAAAGAACAGACCTAATACAATTATCCTAAGAACCTTCTCTAAAGTTGCTGGATTAGCAGGATTAAGAATTGGATATTGTTTCTCTAGTATTGAGATCACTAAAGAGATGAGTAAAATAAAAGGTGTATTTAATGCCAATAGAATTGGTCAAGCTGCTGCTTTAGCATCACTAGATGACGAACAACACATTAAAAATACCGTGGCACTGAATAAACAGTCGTTAGGGTTGATGAAAGACTATTTCAATGCTCATAATATGAGATATGTTGAGTCGCATACCAACTTCATATTTGTAAACATCAACACTTCTTCAAAAGAAGCTTATGTTGAACTACAAAAACGTGGTGTCATCATCAGACCGGGTTTCTTATGGGGCTTTGAAAATTGGATTAGAATTTCAAGTGGAACCATTGAACAAACTGAAATATTCTTAAGAGCTTTAGATGAAGTAGTTAATTTATAATGAATAAGTGACATTTGATGTCACTTTTTTTCGTTTTGATGCAGAATAGATGATTTATTCATAAATTGTGATAGAATGTATGTGTAAATAAGTTCATAAATATTTAATAGTTTCATTATATACTTTGAAAATTTAGTATAGTATACTAATGAAGCATAAAAGAGCAATAGAAGATAAGGAGAAAAATTATGAAAAAATTATTATCATTACTATTAATATTAACATTAGCTGTTGGTATTTTCGTAGGATGTGGCGGAGACAAAGATGGTGTTGAAGCAGCTAAAGAAATGACAACTCAAGAAGTATTTGAGAAAGTACAAGAAGTAAGTCAGGAAATGACAAACGCTTCATTCTTAGCAGATTTCGATTTAGAAATGACTGGCTTAGAAGAAATGGGTCTTGCAGGTCCTATGGGTCTTACAATGACTGGGGATATCAAAGATGCTGAAAATATGAAAATTACTATGGATATTGATACCGGTATGGGTATGGCAATCAATGGTGACCTTTACCTTACAGACAATACAATCTTAATTCATGCACCTCTTTTACAACAATTCATGGGTTATGCTTACTTAAAAGCTGATTTAGAAACTTTAGCTGAGCAAGCTGGTACACCAATTACTCAACCAGACCCTGATAAAGTAAAAGCAATTTTAGACAGATTTGAAGAGTCTACAGAGTATTCAATTTATGACATCGTGAAGTTAGATGATGCTAAAGAAACTGTAGAAGTAGTAGTAAATGAAGAAACGCTTGATGCAACTAAATTAACTATGAATGTTGATTTAACAGGTGCTGATGATGTTATCTTTGCATTCGTTGATTTTATCATCAATGATGCAGAAGCAAAAGAATTATTCTTAGGTTCAATGACTGATGAAGATATTGCTTTACTACAAGAGGAAATGGCAAATGAAGAATCTAGAGCTGAACTTAAGAAAGCTTTAGAAGCAATTACAATCAATGAATTTTCAATTGCAATTTATGCTAATGCTGACTATCAATCTATTAAAACCGAATTTGTAGTTGACTTATCATTTACAGATCCTGAGTTAGGAGACGAGTTCTCTGTGAAATTAACTGGATTTATGGATTATTTCAATATCGGTGGTGTTGAAGAGATCGTATTACCAGAAGTTGATCCATCTGAAATACTTGATATGAATGAAATGTACTAATAAGAATTATAAAACCCTGTTTATCAGGGTTTTTTTTTGCATAAAATTAGAATTAAGATGGTATATATAATAAGAGGAGTGATACTTATGAAAAAATATATTCTATTAATTATAATTTTACTGGTAGGATGTTCCACTGATGGTGCTTCGAGTAGAGAAGGTACAGTTTTTATTAATTTGAAGGAAGTATCTACAATCACTCAAGATAAATCAGTTTATATACCTGTAGATTCATTAGAAGCATTAAACATAGATATTTTAAGGGATACAGAAAAGAACAATATTTATTTATCAGAAGCAGATACGCTCTTAAATGTAAGCAATGAAAGACCATATAATTGGTATATTGATCAAGGTGATACAGGAACTCATGGAGGGAATAACTGTGGGCCATCCGCTTCTGTTATGGCAGGATTGTGGCAAGACAAAGATTTTGAACTCACACCACAGGAAGCAAGAGGGGAATTTCGTTCCTCTGGTGGATGGTGGTATACCGATGATATAAAAGACTTTTTTAAGAAACACAAAATATCATTTTCAGTGGACGATTACGATGGTAGTCATGAACTCATAGAGACGTTAAATGCAGGTCATATCATATTATTATGTCTTGATACATCATATATTGAAGAGAAAGATGAGAAAGATTCGTATGTTGGTAAATTTTATGACTATGATGGGGGTCACTTTTTAATTGTTAAAGGGTATACTTATATAGAAGGTAAATTGTTCTTTGAAGTGTACGATTCAAATTGTTGGGGAGAAACCTATTCTGATGGGTCCCCTAAAGGAAAAGACCGTTTGTATTTAGGAGATGACTTAGAAGAAGCGATTCAAATCTGGTGGGATAATTACTTTATAATTGAAAACAAATAAGAGATTGCTCAGGTAATCTCTTTTCTGTGTAATGATTACACACTAACGAACAGGGTAATTACACAGTAATGGTATCTGTGCGTAAAATTTATAAGTAAGTTATATCAACATATACAGGGACTAAAACTCTTAACTAATAGTTGGCACAGCTCTTGCAATATAGTACTGTGCTCAGATAAAAAATCTGATAGGGGATTTATTAGTTTACAGGAGGTAAAAATGAAAGGTTTAATGACATGGTTTGAAGAAAAGTTCATTCCAATAGCAGCAAAGATCGGTTCACAGAGACACTTGGTAGCCATCAGAGATGGTTTCATCGCAATTATGCCACTTATAATCGCAGGTTCTTTAGCAGTATTAATTAATAATCTTAGTTTCCCAGGTTA
>Ga0209272_10000631_pt1 | contig 27134 bp, 15 predicted proteins | sample tdDd002_FD_187125 | JGI IMG/M metagenome (GOLD analysis project Ga0209272, IMG submission 187125) | Marine sediment microbial communities from the Atlantic coast under amendment with organic carbon and nitrate - tdDd00.2 (SPAdes)... | ecosystem: Environmental > Aquatic > Marine > Coastal >... | reverse complement strand
TTCTTTGAGGCTTTATTATGAGTTCTAGAGAAATTATTTCAATAATTGCTTCTCCGCATTTTCACTTAGGTGATAAAATTTTCCATCCTCGATAAGTAGTGCTTGATTAGGGATAGTATCGTCTGCCAAAGGAATGTTAACATCGATGATTTTACCATTAAAGCTTGCACTTAGCACTTCGTTTTCGGTATGTCCAACTACAATTCTAGAGACTTTTAGTGCTTTAAGAATCTGATCAAGTTCTGGTTCTGTGATCTTTTTATATTTTGATCTGTCCATAAAATAACCACGATACCAAAAAGGGCCAAACGATCTTAAAATTTGTTCGTATTGCTCCGAATTATTGGAGTTTGATCCAGCAATAAAGTACTGTCTCATTAAATTATTAACTTGTTCGGGACTAATTCCTGATTCAATTTGTTTTTGTGAGATTCCAGCATGAACAAACAGAATGTCGTTTATTTTTGTCATAGAATTCTTTGAACGTAACCATTCTCCCAAAACTGAATTGGGATGGAAAAGAGCATGATAATCTAAACCAAGCTTGTTGCATAGGTTTTTATATTCGCGAGCTATATATCGGTTATCTTTATTAAGCACCATCAGTTCATGATTTCCAAAAGTAATATGAACTTGTCCACCTGCTTTTTCAGCTTCTTGCTCAAGTCGATATATGAACCAAAGAGCCTCAGTGACTTGATGTCCTCTATCGAAAATGTCTCCAACAAAGACCAAGTGCCCTTTTCCCCAAGTCCATCTTAATTGATTATCAATAATGCCATTCGTTTTAAGGTTTCGAATCATTCTTTCATATTGGCCATGAATATCGCCTAAAACAAATACAGGCTCACTTGTTGTTACTTCCCATTTGGGTGTTTTAACTTTTACTATTGAGTACGAAGAAGTATCACTGTCCCAGCCTTTAAATTGATTGTTTTCGATATATTTTCCCGTTAGGAAGCTTTTATTACTAATTGAATCATGTTTTAAGTAATAGGCATAAGTCCCTTTTTCTGTCCAGTCTACAAAAGGACCATCGCTAAGGTTTGGTAAACCTTTGCTATATACGACAGCACCATTTTTAAGAAGAAAATCTATGGATTCAGAATTATTAGCTCTTTTGGCATAATTAAGTGCCGTGTAACCCTTTTTATCTGTAGAATTTATATCACAGCCTTTGTTTACTATCGATTTTACGACTTCAGGAAGAGCACGTCGGGCTGCCCAATGAATAGGAGCAAGCCCCAATGAATCTTGAACATTTAAATCGGAAACCTCTTTAATTATATGAAGTGCCGTTTCTGTCTGGCGGTTGTCGATTGCTTCAATAAGGTCTAAAGTGTTTTTTTCTGTTTGGCATGATATGATTCCCAATAGACAGGAGAACAATAATCCTTTGTAAACAAATTTAATCATGGGTTGTTTTTAGTAAGTTTAGTTGGTCATTAATTTGAACAGACTTCATTAGAGTATTCTTCATGTTCAAGCTGAATGCAAGGATAGTAAATCTATTTCATCTAGGCCATTCATCTTCCAATTTTGTTATTAATTAAACTGTGAATGATGATTTTGGATGAAAAGTGTGTCCGGGATTTATAGATGATGAATTATTGCATCATTCGGTTTCGTATGTTTTCGATTACTCAGCTTCTTATATTTTCAAAGAAAAGTATACTATTGATCTAACAGTAGCTAACTTGTTAGACGAAAATTATACTGAAAAGGATGGATACAATATGCCGGGAAGCTTGATAATGGCTAAGTTAATTTGTCGATTCTAAATTTAGAGGTATGCTCATAAAGGGATGTTCCAATTGTGGAATATTCCTTTTTTTATGATGAAGAGTTTGTTAGTCGTTGATTTATAGTATTCTTAGGTTTGTATTCCAAATAAGAGAATTGGTGGTCTGATTTTGTTTTTTTTTATACATTTGCAAAATAATTGGTTCTCGTGAATCTGACTTTTGTCAGATAGAGATGAAAAGGGAATCCGGTGTAAGTCCGGAGCTGTTCCCGTAGCTGTAAGCTCAGAAAAAAGCTTTTTCACCACAATGCCACTGTCCGCCTTAGGTGGATGGGAAGGCCGAAAAAGTTGAGTAAGTCAGAAGACCTGCCAATGCAAACTTATTTTTCAAAACATTCGGAGAAAATGTTTGGAAGACGATCGAAGATGTTAGTTCTATTGTTTGTCCTTGTATTTTCTTCTTTATCAGATATCAGATGAAGGTGAAATTTTTATTCGTGCTGTTAGGAAGCTTTATAAGCTTGAGTAGTTGGAGCCAAACTGTTGGAGTCGATACCATCCAGTTAAAGGAGGTAGTGAGTTATGGCAAGCTGAAGAAATACCAATCTGGGGCAAAAATCGAAACGGTTTCTGCTCTTCAGTTCGATGCTCATCGAGATGGAAGTTTAGAGCAGTTATTATCACGAACCCTTCCTATTGTCCTAAAATCAACTGCAGGTACTTTATCAACCATACGCTTACGAGGCACTTCGCCTGACCATACAAGTGTCAATTTTGGAGGTATCAATCTTAATTCATTAACATTAGGACAGTCGAATATAAGTAATGTACCTATGTATCTGTTCGATGAGGTGGGTGTTCAATTCGGAAGTGCCAGTACAGTAAATGGGTCAGGAAGTATTGGAGGTGCTATTCATTTAGGTTTAAAAAACAACTGGACTAAAGGTGTTAAAGCAGAGGCTAGAATTTCTCATGGTTCTTTTGGTGAAGAGTTATATGGTACAAAAATATATATAGGTAATGGTAAGTTTGAATCTGTAACAAGAGCCTATTACTATAAAAAAAACAATGATTTTAAATTCACGAACACAGCTGTTCGCGATTTTGAAAACGATATTTTTCAGGTTGAAGATAAACAGCGAAATGCAAGTATTGAAAACAAGGGTTTAATTCAAGAATTTAATTATAAATTTTCAGAGAAGGAGACATTTATATTTAACCTATGGCTTGAGAATGATTGGCATCTGATTCAGCAAAATATGCAAAAAAATTATACTGAGCCCGATTATAAAGAACCTTATGAGGATAAGAACATCAGGCTGTGGACATCGTATAAAAATGATAAAAGAGCCATTAAATATGAGATCAGTGGGGGATATGTTTACGATAACGGCATTCACAAAGAAGATACAGATAACCACATTAAGACGCAACGTATAATTGGAGAGGGATGTATCGAGCATGAGCTAAATAAAAAAATAAGTTATAAAATCGGTGCAAAAGCTAGCCGAATTTTCCCCACAGTATATTCCTATTCTGAGGACCTAAAATACGAAGACAGACTCGATTTTTATGCCTCCTATTTTCACAAGATTAATCGTAAACTAACAGCGACAATTAATTTACGCCAAGGTTTGGTAACGGATTTTAACGTTCCTTTTACCCCATCTTTGGGTTTTAAATATCTCCTATTCTCTAAAGAAACTCATGCTCTCAATATAAATGGAAACATAGCTAAAAGTTATCGTGTACCCACTTTTAATGATCGTTTTTGGGGCGATCAGGGAAATCCTAATTTGAGCCCTGAAAAAGGCATGAATTACGAGTTAGGTTTTAAATGGAACTACTCGAATAATGATATATCCGGGCATATACAGCTGAATACCTATTGCATGAATGTAGGAGATTGGATACTGTGGAGAAATGTATCAGTCTGGATTCCATTAAACATACAAGATATCGAAAGTAAGGGATTTGAGTTGATGACACAATGGAACTATTCCCTTTTTGGTTTAAAAACAGTATCAGGATTTAATTATTCATATACTTCGACAGAACCAAAAAAATCACTTGATGAAACAATTCCAGTTGGTCGACAATTGGAATATGTCCCCCTACATATTGGTAATTTCTATTCAACGATTACTTATAAAAACACTGATGTTTCTATTGATTGCAAATACACTGACAAACAATACACTGATGGAGAAGAGAAAAATATATTATCATCTTATTTCCTGCTCAATTTTTCATTAGGACATCAGGTTAAATTAAATGACAAAAATAAAATAAACATAAAAGGGATGGTCAATAATATATTGAAAACTGAATACCAGTCTACATATGGATTTGCCATGCCAGGAATTAATTACAGATTAAGTCTAACTTATAATATCAATTAAAATAAAAGGAAAAATGAAAATTAAATTCTTATCAATGTTAGCCATTGCGGCTACTCTATTGATCTCATGTAGTGATGATGATACTAATGAGATACCTGTTTTAGATACTAATCAAGGTATCATGCTAAAAAATGGTGAAACCAAACTGATTACTGAGGAAGAATTAAAAATTACAGACTCGGAATCAAATTCTTCTGAGATTATCTTCACTATTACAAAAGCTCCTGTACATGGCAAATTGGTGAAAGTTACCGATACAGAAACTTCAGTTGCGACTTTTTCACAAAAGGATATTGAAGATAAGCAAATTCAATACATTCACGATGCAAGTTTCGAAACTTCAGATAGTTTTACTTTTACAGTTAGTGACGGAGAAAATATAATTTCTGAATCAGAATTTTCGATTTCAATTTATTCTAGCTTAAGCTATGTTATAAACTACGGTAGTTATTCAGGAGATAAATCAAGTATCTCGGTATATGAGGAAAATTCAGAATTATTAACGAACAGACATTACGAAACAGTAAATACTGTTCCTATGGTTTCCAATGTACAATATGCTTATAATTATGACGGGAAAATTTTCATGATGGGAAATAATTCAGATCAGGTTTTTTGGGTAGATGAAGTAACATTTAAACAAACTAAAAATGGTATTACTGATGACATTATTAAACCACGTTATTGTGTAGCTGATGGAAATTACCTTTATGTCTCATGTTGGGGTGGTAATATCTGGGAGGATATTACACTTTCCTATATCGCAAAAGTAAATCTTGATACCGAAAAAGTAGAGAAGAAGATTGCATTAGAAGGTGGACCGGAAGGTTTAGCTATTGTTAATGGTAAACTATATGCAGCTCTTAATTATAAAAAGAGCATTGCTGTAATGAATTTGGATACAGAAGCTATCAGTTATATCGAAACCGAAGCGGTATCAAGTTATTTTATAAAAGACAAAAAGGATAATCTTTATGCTTCACAAATTAGCAGTTATTCTACTCCATCTACAGAAACAGGTTTAGCTTATATTAATACGGCTACCAATGAGTATGAACTATATAAATTGGATGGTATCAGTTCTAGCTACGTGAATATCATGTCGGCTAATGATGATTACTCAAAGTTATATGTAATGACTTCAGCTTACGATGCTAGTTGGAATCTTTCCGGAGCTATTGCAATATTTGATACAGCAACTAAAAGTTTCGATGCTACAAATCTAGCTGAGGGTATTTCAGGATTGAATGGGCTTGGTTTTAATGATGATAAAGTATTTTCTTTTGTTTCTCCAAGTACGTCTGCTAATGGTAAATTGGTGACGTATAACACTGATGGTACTTTGATGAAAGAATATGAAACGGGTATTTCTCCACTAATGCTTTTAGAGGTTAAATAATTAGTTAAAGTATATATAGGTTTTGAAAAGAGCAAGCGCAAGTTTGCTCTTTTTTTTATCTAATAATTTGAAGAGCTTATTTTGGTTTAGTCAAATTATCTAAGTAGGGTAACCGAACCTTCCCTGTGGTAGTTACCACCCATTTTCATGCCTTGCCAAGTTGCACCATTATTAAAAATAGCTCTAATTTTCCAGATATACACACCCTGTGGTAGTAGTTTCCCTTTAAAGTTCCCATCCCAACCTTCAGCAGGTCTGCCATCTTTTATCTGATTAGAAAACCAAATCACTTTTCCCCAATGGTCAAAAACCTCTATTTCATAGGTATGCAGCCCAATACCCTTTGGAAGAAATAATGCGACTTCGGGGTTTGGATTTCCAGGGTTAAAAGCATTGGGCACAAAGAGTGCACTCATCAAGTCAACATCTACCGACTTCGAAATGGAATCAAGACAGGAATAAGCTGACGAAGCAAGCATCTGAACTTGGAAACTACCATTGTCTACATATTTATGCAGTGGATCTTTTTCTTGACATATTTCAAAATCATCAAAATCCCATTTGTAAGTATACTTGTTGTCTTCAATCCAGTCTTCGTTAACGACTTCGGTTTGATTAGTGAATTGGATCAACCCATTGTTTGGTGGTGATATGCCTTCAGCAATCTCTACCCCTTCTGGAGGTGTATTTACATTTTCCCAACTAAAATCAACATTGGGTTTAGGATAGACGAATATGGAATTTTTCGCAAACAAACTATCTTCACAATTACCATCACCAACAACTTTGAGAGATAAATCATATCTGCCGTAATCTTCGAAAATGTGACTTACGCTTTTACCTTCATAACTGGCTCCGTCACTAAAAGTCCAATAGCAATATTGGTTATCAGTTGACATATCGGTAAATTCAACAAGCTCGTTCTGACAATTTGTTTGGGATGCAATTTTATACTTGGCAACGGGAGCAGTATAGATATTTAATGCTTGGGTGAAAGTATCGGTACAGTGAAATTGATTTTCTGCAATTAACTGAATATTATATTCCCCTTCGCTGAAAAAAGGCTCTTCACTAGGATGTTTATCGGTTCGCACTGTTCCATTATCAAAATTCCACAAATAGACATTAAATTCTTTATCAGGGCTGGTGTTTTCAATATGAAGAATTGTAGGGATGATACAAGATTTATTATTGTCCACTTCGAATTGAGCAACAGGTTTGGGTTGGGCTATTAAATTAGCTCTTAGTGTATCCAAACAGCCATCTATGGATTCTGCAATATAAGAAACGGTATAGTTTCCCTGTGAAAAACGGTGCGTGGGACTCTCTTTAGAACTCTTGCTGCCATCTTTAAAATCCCATTGATAGTAGTCAGTGAAACTCGATTTGTTAATAAAATTAACCTGAAATGGCTCACAGCCTTCATTCGAGGATAAACTAAAGTTTGCTATTGGTTTTTGGTGAATAATGAGTTCCTTGCTTTGTGTTTTCTCACAAGCATTCTCTTTTGAAATAGCGCTTAGTTTAATTTGGTAATTTCCTGCGGTATCAAATCTGTGACTGATGTTTGAACCTTCAAGAAGGGTTCCATCTCCCAAATCCCAGGTGAAATTTGTAAATTGATCTATGATTTCTTCAGGAATGTTTAGTTGTATTTCTTCATGCATACAAAATCTACGAGCTTTTATTTCAAAATCAATTTCAATGGCATCATGAACAATTATTTGGCGTGTTGTCATATCACTGGCACACGTGTCGTGTACGCTTAATTGAACCTGATAGGTTCCTGCTTTTTCAAAAGTGTGATATACGGTTTCACCTTTATAATCTCGTATCGCTAACTCACCTTCTTCAAATACCCAATCCGATTGCAGATAATCTCCAGCCCCTGTAGATAAATTTTGAAACTCAGCGGTAAATGGCGCACAGCCTTCTGCATCTTCAATTTTAATAACAGCAACTGCTGAATTGGGAAGAACCGTCATGTTTTTAGTAATGGTGCTCGAGCCACATTCGTTTGTCGCAACGAGGCTTATTGGATAAATTCGTTTGGTATCTCCAGTAATAAAAGAGTGTTCAAACGGACGTTCGATATCTTTAGCCTTATAGGCATAAGTTGTTCCGTCTCCAAAATCGAATTCATAATCGGTGGGTAAGCCTTTTGAAAGATTAAAGAATTCTCGAATAACAGGAGAACAGCCTATCGATGTCGGTAAAATTTCAAATTGAGGAATGGGTAGAGGTTTAACGATAACTTTATCATTCGACACTGAAATTCCTGCTTTATTTTCTAAAGTTAAACTAACAAAGTAAGTGGTGTCGCTAATTACACCTTGCTCATATAACACAGGGGCTGGATTGGCTTCGGTTGATTGTATTCCGTTTCCAAAATCCCATAAATATGAGAGAAATTCTCCAGTTGATGTATTGGTGAATTCTACGCTTAAAGGGCCGCATCCATCATCTGTTTTGGTAAAGTTGGCTTCTGGTTTCCCTATAATTTCAATTTCAGATATCATTGTATTGGAACATCCATCTTCTGATTCAGCTTTTAATTGTATCGTAAAAACACCTTTGTTTATGAAAGAGTGTTTGGGTTCAAAATCAGTTGAAGTACTACCATCTCCAAAATCCCAATAGTATGAGATCGCATTAAGGCAATTATTATTAAAATTGACAGGTGTATTAATAGCTGCATTATTTTCGTGTGTAAAACCCATTTGAGGTAAAGGATTCACACCTATCACCTTTTCAATAAAATTAGTACAGCCTTCATTGTTTGTAATGAATAGTGATACCTTATAATCTTTCACTTCATCGAATTGGTGTTCAGGGTTTTGTAACTCGGATGTTATACCTCCTTCAAATGTCCATAACCAGGATTCGATGCTATAATTTTCAGCAGTACTCAGATCCTCGAATTGAATTGGATTAGCAACACAAGAGTTTCCTGTAGTGAAATTTGCTACAGGAGTCGGTACAATGTTTAATTGCATCTCGTCTTCAATTTGATCACAATTGGACTTTCCTTTGGCTTTTAAAGTAAGATAGATAATGCCTGTTTCATCTGGACTTGCAATATATGTAGGTTCAAGAGTGTTGCTGTTTTGTATTGAACCTTTTCCACTTGTTTCCCATAGGATTGAACTGTAATTGTCAGCTTGTGATCCCAAAGGGTAATCTGCTGATTTTTTCTTGATGGTATAAGTACCTATTTTCTGACAGATTTGAGCATCTTTTCCCGCATTAACAGTAGGAATAGGTGTGAAATTTAGCAGCATGTCATCTTCTGCATTCATGGTGCAGGGATTAAGACCTTCAACTTTAATTTTTAAAAGAACATTACCAGCTATATAATCAGCATCGCTTGGTAAATAGGTGGTTTTTAATTTGGTTGCGTCAACGAATTCACCTGTACCGGAACTTGTCCAGAGAATAGTAGAAAAAGAGCTCGCTTCTGTTGATATTAAATCGTAGCTTTTCCCAAAACAAATATTCGCGTCATCACCAGCACTCACATGAGGGATTGGAATAATATTTAGAGATAAAATATCTGATGAGCTGGCACAAGATCCTTGGCCGTTTCCGATGAGCTCCAGTTGTATGATTCCCGTTTTTCCGTCGGCAGGGATATATGTGGGCTGTAAAACATTCTTATCGGAGAAGCTGCCACCAGCATTTGTTTTCCATATTAAATCAGAGGTGTTTTGCTCCTGTGCATTTAATAGGGTGTAACTGTTTCCCTGACAAATTTCAGCATCGCTTCCTGCTTCAACTTCTGGCGCAGGTGTAATATTCAGTAACATACTATCTTCGGCATATTCGTTGCATGGGTTTATCGAATAGGCCTTTATATTTAAAGTAACTTGACCAGCAAGCTTGTCACTTTCACCTAGTATGTAGTTGACATTAAGCTCATCTTGATCTTGAAAGAAACCATCGCCTGATGTTTCATATTCTATGCTTGACCATGATTTGGCATTTACTTGATTCTCTTGCTCACCAACATTCATTCGATAGATTTGATTGGTACAGACTTCATCATCGTCGCCTGCATTAACGCTTGGATGGGGCACAATTGTAATGTTTGTACAGGCCACTTTTGAGGTACATAAACCATTCCCCTGCACAGTTAAGCATAAACTGATATCACCTGTTTCTCCTGCTTTGGCATTGTATGTTGGTTCCAGACTGTCTTCATTGGTTATCGTCCCCTCTCCAGTTGTGGACCAACTGTAAACAGGTGTATAATTGATTTCTGTTCCTGATGCCAAATAACTTCCATCTTCACATATCTCAGCTTTATCCTGTAGGTTTATAAGAGGAGCAGGGGTTATGCTTAAGATCATATTATCCTGAACAAAGGAACAGGATTCTTTACCATGAACAATTAAGCTCAGTGTTGTTTCTCCCATATCGTCCGGACCTGGATGATAGATGGGGGTGAGTGTTTCTCCATTCTCGAAATACCCGTTTGCCGAAGATGTTTGCCATTGGAGACTTGAGCTATTCGTCACACTTGCATTTGTAATTTCAAATAGTCCGCCCTGGCAAATTATTTTGTCGTTTCCTGCATTGGCAATGGCTAAGGGCGTTATTGTAAGTGTCATTTCATCAGTTTGTGAATCGGCACAAGGCGTATTGGGATTTGCAGTTAACTGAAGAGTCACAAGACCATTTTCGATATCTTCAGTTCCTGGAGTATAAATTGCATTTAGAGAGTTAGGCGTATCGAAATGACCATCGCCTAGGCTTTCCCAAAGAACTGATTGTGCTGAATAAACCTTTGCTCCACTACCTTCCGCAGTTAGGTCATAGCTTCCATCAGCACAGATCTCAGCGTCGATTCCTGCATCTGCAATTGGTTTGGCTATTAGTGTTAGTTCCAAATCATCGCTTACAGCATAACATGAGCCTACTGGCTGGGCTGTAAGTGTTAGAGTGATATTACCCGTTTCTGTGGGATCAGAAATATATTTCGCATCTACTTTTGTGACATTATCAAAACTTCCTTTACCCGTACTGGTCCATAATACCGATGAGCTGTATTTTACGGTCCCAGCTAAATCTACAATACTGTTCTGACATTTAGTTATATCAAATCCTGCATCTACTTCCGGAGGATCGATAAAAGAGAGTGTCATAAAATCAGAAGCAATATCAGAACAGGGGTTCAAAGGATTAGCTTCTAATTTGAGTTCAATACTTCCCTTGTCCAGATCATCTGTTGAAGGGGAGTAGCTTGTGTTTAAAATAGATGTATTGTTAAAACTTCCCGTTCCATTGCTTGTCCATTTTATAGACGTGTAATAATTTGCGTTTGCTTGTCCATCTTCATCACCAACGACTATTGTATATGAGTTTTCAGTTTTACAGATTGCAAAATTTTGCCCAGCCTCAGCTTTAGGTTTTCTTATGATGTTAATATTTTTATGATCTAATACTGATGCGCAAGGAGCTTCTCCTGTGGCTTCGAGTTGCAATACAACCAAACCTGTTTCTATATCATTTGCTCCAGGAAAGTATTGGGTCGTCAGTTCAGAAGCATTTGTAAAATAACCATCACCAGAACTGGTCCATAGATTTGTCGTGCTATTTGAAACTCCGGAAAGTTCAACTGTTTCATCTTCACATATGCTGGTGTTCTCGCCAGCTTCAACCAGAGGTGCAGCCTTCACTGTTAGGATAATTTTATCCTCTACGTCGGAACAAGATCCATTTGCTATAGCTTTTAACGTTAGATTAATTTGACCACTAAAATTGGTAGGAGGTGTATAGATTGGATTTTCAATTGCCGAATCGGAAAACACTCCTCCCTGATTGGAAGTCCATTGTAAGGATTGTGCATTTGCAATGCTTACTCCAAGAATATCTAAACTTGAATTTTCACAAATTGTAGCTTCGGATGAACTTATGTTAATGCTTGGTTCGGGGGTAATGTGAATGGTCATAAAATCACTTATATCTCCACAAGGAACATGACCTGTTGCAGTGAGCGTCAGTTTGACTTGTGATTTTGATTTATCATTCGTACCCAGTGTATAGACTGGGTTTAGGATATGAGTATCAGAAAAATGACCATTTCCCTCAGATTGCCATTCAAAAGATGCTGAGTTGCTGACAAAAGCTCCTGAGAGGTTATAGTTGTTATCACTGGTGCAAATATTTGCATCATTTCCTGCCTCAACCTCTGCTTTTTCAATAATTTGAATTTCGCGGCTGATGCTGTTATCACATCCATCACTTGAGATAACTGTGAGTTGATCGTTATAGATGCCTGCTGTTTCGTAGATATGTGTCGTGCTTTTTCCTGTTGCTGTATCTCCATCACCAAAAAGCCAGTTGTAGGTTATCATGGCTTCAGGAAGGGCGTTATAGCTAATTTCTTCATCTTCGCAGGAAGTATCTGTTCTTGTAAATGAGGGTACGGGAATGGCAAAAATATCAAATTCGATTTGATGCACATCAGACCAACCACACTGAGAATTTCTGGCTTTTAAGCTGATGCTTGATTTTCCGACTTTTGCGAAGGTAATGGGAGCAGGATCACGTAATGTGGACGTTGAAATTGTTCCATTGTTATTGAAAGTCCATAGATATTCAACAATTTCGTTATTTGAAATACCAAAACTCACTTTCCCATTGTCTGTATAAGTGGCTGTGGGGGTAAATGTAAAAGCACCACAGTGTCCTTCATTTATTAAACCTGATGGCATATCTATTAAAACAACTGGTTTGTCTGAAACTTCAATTATATAGTGATAGTTTTTTGTGCCGCATAATGATGTTTTACTTTGTGTTACTGTAAATTTCCCAGCCTCAGAGAACTGTATATGTGGATTTTGACTGTTGCTACTTGTCCCATCAACAAAGGTATATGCATCGCTGTTAACAGTCCAGTTATATTCTGTTTCTTGAATCGCTTCGATTTCTGTATTCTCCGATGTTTCAAATACTACAGTGGGATGATCACTTAAACAAAAACTCTGTGATGTATATGTGCTAGTATTTGCATTTTCGTAGATATCGATAAGACCCGTTTCTTGTACCAAATCGTTACACGAGTTTTTTAAACTAAAACGTATGCGATAGCTTCCTGTTTTTAAAAATGTGATGGAAATATCGTCTTTAGAAAAAGCATGACCTTCGGTATATTCATAGTCTACACCCAAAATAGCAAGGCTTTCATTTGAGTCTGTAATTTCGATAACTTCCCATTTATGCTCGTCGGTTTTTACGCAGAAAAAATCACTTAAACCAAAATCAGAATTATTCGAAAAATAAAAGGATGTTTGATTGACACAACCTGTGTGAGAATCTTCAATGGTTTTATCATTATCACCAACCAATAAAGCCAAGTCAAGTTTGATATCTTTAGATATAATGATTGGACTAGCCATTGTACCAATGCCTACAAGCTGATTCCCGTCCATGATAACAGGTGTTGCCCCAGCGGCAAAATGTTCCATGTCGCCCACTGCATCGCAAGAGGTGTTATTGTATGTGTGAGTAATGCTTCCGTCATTTGCTATTAAATCATCCAAAGACCAAACCGTATTACCAATCCCATCGCCAAAAGTCCATCCATATTGGGTATTGGGAGGATTATTTTCATAGCCAGTCAGTTTAAATTCAAATATTTGTCCGGCGCACCCATTGTCTCCAGCAACAATTACGGCAGTCACTTCTGGTTTTGTGTTATATACAATGTATTGATAATCATAAACAGTGCCTTCATAGGTCACTTTTATAATCAGGTTGTACTGACCTTCAGGGTAAATGTGGGATAGCGGAAAATCATTATTACTGATTGTACTTATTTCTCCATCTCCCCACTGAATTTCATAATTCGTGATCTTGCTCTTTATCTCAGAAGATGTCCCATTGCTTAATTCAAAATCAAAAATAAGGTTGTCAGCATCAAAATTCCAATGATAGAAATATCCATTTGTATCGTTAAAATTACAATCAGGTTTTTGCGCCTGCAATAAGGAAACGTTAAGGCAAAGTATTATAAAGCCAATAAATTTTGGCATGCATTTTAAACTTAAAGAGTCGGATCGGTTCATTTTTTATTGACTTTAATATTAATAACCGTATGATAAGTTTAATAAATTTATTTACCTTAAGGTAAGCATTTTATGGGAATCGAGTCTAATCATTTTAAGGAATCTGAATTTCAAAATTGTTTATTGTTTAGTTTGTTTCGTGTTTTCGCAATGTTGCCTATGAGTGTTTAGTGGTGTTTAATCTGGGATGAGACATCTGAAAATCCTGATAAGTAATTTTTGAGGAGGATTAGTTATAATTTGTTTTGTTTGAAATATGTAATGTTGGCTTGTGTAATTTAAAGGGTATTTCTCTTGAAAAATTCAATCATATATACATTAGTTAATCTCTTTAGTTTATTGATGTGTTTATCAATATCACTAAAGGGGCAGGATGTTGTCTATTCGCTTTTTGATCAAAATAAAACCTATTATAACCCAGCACTCACAGGTCTTCGTCCTGGATTAATTCATACTAATTTTGTTTATCGAAAGCAGTGGATTAATTTTCCAGGTGAATTTAGTACCAAACATTTTAACCTTGATTTTAAAAATTATGGTTCGAGTGGATTTGGGCTATTTATTTTTTCGGATATTGAAGGTGAATCCCTGTTAACTACGAATTCGTTTGGAGGAAATTATTCTTGGCGTGGTGAAATTAGTAAGTATTCAGGTGTTTTTATTCAGTTAGGTGTAAAGGCTAGTTACAATATCAAAGAGATCGACTTGAGTCGTCTTACTTTTAGTGACGAGCTTGATGAAATATATGGACCTATTTACGGATCGACTTATATTGCTGATCGAAACAGATCTGACTATATTGATTTTTCAGTTGGAGGAATGCTTAGTTTTAAATCTTATAATCTGTTTACAAATCAGATTGGGCTAGCTGTTCATCATTTTACACGTCCCAATACATCTTTTCAGGGGACTTCAGAGAAAGTACCAATCAGATTAAGCTTTCATGCCCAAACGGAATACAATACTCAAGTGTTTAGTTTGAACCGTCGTGATAAGTTACGATTAAGGCCTGCTTTTGTTTACGAGATGCAAGGCAGTTCTTTAGGGAGTAATCAAACAGCCAATAGTTTAATGTATGGTTTTGATATTGACTCCGATCCTGTGATTGGTGGAGTTTGGTATCGGACACTTTTGTCTGAAAATTCAGATAAAAATTACAATGCCTTGATTTTTAAACTCGGGTTTCGTATTTATTCTCAGAATAACAAAACGGTTTATAATTTGTTCTATGCCTACGATCTGGCAACCAAAAATTACACTAAATATACCCGTGATTCTCATGAAATAGGGCTTTCCATGTCGATCTCTTTTAAAAGGAAATTCAAGTGTTACAATAGGTTATAAGTACTCATAATGGTTTTATGCCTATAAAATATTGATTTTATGAAAGAGTAGATTTAATTCTCGCTCTTTTTTAAGCTTACTCGCTATTCTTATTGTATAGGCTACCCACACCATGACGATTTTTAAATATTTCATTAAAATTTTAACATAAAATACTATTTTAGAGGGTTGAAATTTATAAGTTATAAAATCAAGTTATATTAGTTGATCTATGAATAATACCCAAGTAGATGAGTTGGAGAATCCATCAGACATTTCAATTTCCCGAAATACCAGCATAAATAAGCCCCAAGTTAAGATTGCTAAGAAATTATCTGAGATTTCAATAATCCGTAAGATTGGTACAGAATTTATTGGTGCCTTTTTGGGCGTGTTGATTGCACTTTTTGTGAGCAATTGGCGTGAAAGCTACAAGCAAAAGGAGTTTATTAGTAGTGTTATTCAAAGTATCTATTTGAATAATAAAACTAATAGTGAGAGCGTTAAAATTCAAAATGCACATCTGAAAATGCAAGTGGATACCGCCAAGTTTTATTCTAAAGATGAAAAATTGGCTTTATTATACTTGATAGGGAAGAATAAGGGGTTGCAGACCAAGACCTTAAATTTTACGGGATGGCAGGTGCTTGGGCGTTCCAAATTAATAAGTAAGGTTGATTATGAACTGGTTTCTGCACTAATGCTTAATAAGGATCAGTATGATGTTTTTAGGCAAAAATTGGAGTTTGTAATAGGGATTCTATACGAAAAACCCAGCAGTTCCCTTAATGAGGATAAAATACGCTTATGGTTGGGGGTTTCTGACTTGAAGGGTAGTAGTGAAATGATGGCGATAGAAACTGCGAAAATTGATTCGTTGCTAAAAGTCAAGTATCCCAAATTAATCGCTGATTTATTGGAAGAACAAGGACAGCTGGTAGAGGAAACATTGGCAGACAAATAATTTGCTATCGAAAGCTGAAACAAACTCAGACCTGTATTTGTAGTCGGGCATAGGACTCTAATTCCCTTTTTATTACAAGTATAGGATATTGCAATGAGAGGGCGGGAAACTTATTCCCCGCCTTTTCAATTTTGTTCTTATCCACAATTATTTTAGGCTATTGTGCTGATAAGCGCATCAGTTCCACAACCATTTTAAGCGCCTTTTCCATATCCGAAACATGAATGTGTTCGTCAAGAGCATGCTCATTTTTCGCCCCGATACCCACAACAGACATTTCAATACCCATATTGTTGTAGATAGAAGCATCAGTAAAGCCTGTCATAAAAGTTGCTTTAGCATCAATACCAACTGTTTTTAGTGCTTTCTTCGATAAATCTACAGTAAACGAGCTTTCTGGAATATCCACAGCCTTACACAAGTTTTTCTCGTCAATTTCGATAACAGCTCCTGCATTTTCAACTTCGCGTGTCATTATTTCCGTCATTTCAACTGCTAGTTTTGCAGCTTTTTCATGATTCAAACTACGACACTCAGCTTTAAAGCTTACTTTATCTGGAACACCATTACGAACAATACCACCTTCAATAATTCCAACATTAGCAGTTGTTTCATGATCCAATCGGCCTAATGGTAGTGCTGCAATTGCTTTAGAGGCAGCAACAATAGCATTAATCCCTTTTTCTGGCTCCATACCCGCATGTGCTGATTTTCCTCTTACAATAACATCAAATGTGAAATATGAAGGACCGCCAATAATAATGGTATCTAGCGTATCATTGTCAAGCAAAAAGCCTTTTTTAGCCGTTAGTTTCGAGTAGTCTAGGTTTTTAACTCCGAATAAGCCAATTTCTTCTTCGCGTGAAATGGCAATTTCGATAGGAGGTCGTACATCAGCTATTCTCAAAGCTTCTAGCATTTCTGCGATTCCAGCTTTATCATCGGCACCTAAAATAGTATCTCCTTTCGATCTGATAACGCCATCAGCTAGTACTGGCTCAATTCCGATACCTGGTTTTACTGTGTCGGCATGGCATGATAATAAGATTGGATCTTTACCTTCGCACCCTTTTGCTGGTAATTTGGCAATTAAGTTACCATAACTATCCAGTTCTGTTGTTGCGCCTAATTTTTGATATTCTTTTTCAAGATAGCTTATGAAATTTGCTTCATTGCCTGATTCACTATCAATTTGAACCATATCCATAAACTGCGTAATCATTCTTTCTGACATCTCTATTTCATTTTTTTGATTAAAAACTAGATCAATTCTTTTTTATTTTAAAGTGAAATTTTGCTTTCACCAATTCAGTAATTGCTATAAATAACTGGATGAAAGTAGTGAAAAAGTGATAAACTTAATATGTCTAAAATCAGTGTTTTTTGCACTTCTAGATGCAGAAGTTGTGTGTAAGAATGAAATTGGGATTGTTTATGATGCTGAAAGATTTTTGTAGCGATTCAATAATACCTACATGTAGGGATTTTTAATGTTTTCTTGTGAATTCTGGGGTGTTTTGACTTGTATTTGATTTATTATATCTAGTTTTAATCTAGAATCAGTCTAGATAAAATTACCGTTGATAGGTGAAATAAAGACTCTATTGGACTTTCTATTTTAGAAAGCTTATTAGAGTAATTTTTAATCTGCTTATTATAAGTTATATTTAAAGAGCGATGCTTATAAAATCGAAACGATTCTACTGTAAAAATATCATTCGAAATAAACTATACACAAAAGCCTATGATTTTAGGATTATTGAAAGAGCAAGGCACGGAGCAGCGTGTGGCTCTTTTACCAGAAATTGTCTCTAAGCTGGTTCAAGCAAAAGTTGATGTACTTGTTGAGATTGGTGCAGGAGCTAAAGCATTTCAATACGATGATGCATATAGTGATGCAGGTGCAAAAATAATTAAGCGTGATGAGCTTTTGAAAAAAGCGGATTTGTTCGTTCAAATTGGCGAGCCAAGTAAAGATCTAATCAAAAGCTTGAATGATAAACAAGTTTGGTTGAGTCAGTATAATCCGCTTTGGAATACAGATTTGGTCAAATCATTTTTAGCCAATGGTATAACCAGCTTTAGTATGGATTCTATTCCAAGAACAACTAGGGCACAGGCAATGGATGTATTGTCTTCCATGGCAACAGTGTCTGGTTATAAGGCTGTACTTAAGGCTGCCAACGAACTTCCCAATTTCTTTCCCATGTTTATGACTGCAGCAGGTACTATTCGTCCGGCTACTGTTTTGATTTTAGGTGCTGGTGTGGCTGGTCTACAGTCTATTGCAATTGCACGTAAGCTAGGAGCACAGGTTGAAGCCTTTGATGTGCGAGCTGCTGTTAAGGAAGAGGTGAATAGTCTTGGGGCCAAATTTGTTGAAGTTGAAGGAGCTATTGATGATTCAGCCGCGGGAGGATATGCTGTAGAGCAAACAGAAGATTTCAAAAAGAAACAGCAAGCAGCAATTAACGATCATGCGGCTAAAGCTGACGTGGTTATTTGTACGGCTCAAATTCCTGGTAGAAAAGCACCACTTTTAATTCCTACTGAAGCTGTTGAGCGCATGAGACCAGGTTCCGTTATTATCGACTTGGCTGCATCGAGTGGGGGGAATTGTGAACTAACAAAAAATAATGAAACGGTCATTTTCAATGAGGTTAAAATTGTTGGTCAGTCAGACTATCCATCTCTAATGCCTATTGATGCCAGTAAAATGTTTGGAAAGAACGTGCTTAATTTTTTGCAATTACTGATTGCTGAAGATGGTTCTTTAAATCTAAATTTTGAAGATGATATTGTGAAAGGAACCTGTATCACTCATGCTGGAGAAATCTTTAATGAACGCGTTAAATCAGTTGTTGAATCCTAAATCGAACACAAATGGAACAAATACTCGTCTATTTTTTTACATATAAAGAGGCCATTTTTGTAATTGCCTTATCCATATTTTTAGGTATTGAAGTCATTTCCAATGTCCCTTCAGTTCTTCATACACCTCTTATGTCGGGAGCCAATGCCATTAGTGGTGTCATTATTATTGGAGGAATCATTTTGGTAGGTCATGCCAATACCACAACACTTTCTTTAGAATTGATACTTGGTTTTTTTGCGGTCATATTTGGAACACTCAATGTTGTGGGAGGTTTTGTAGTGACAGATCGCATGCTGGAAATGTTTAAAAAGAAGAAAAAATAAGAAAATATGGAACAAATAATCGGAAATATAAATGGAATTGATTTCACTTTGGGTGAAACAATTCTCGAGCTAAGTTATTTAATTTCAGCCCTTCTTTTTGTAGTTGGTCTGAAATTATTAAGTCATCCGGAAACCGCACGTCGTGGTAATTTCTATGCTGGTGGCGGTATGGTACTTGCCATGTTTACAACTTTAATTCTTCATAAGGATGCTGGAGGAAACAGCATTCAATTAACTAATGTTTGGATCATTCTATCAGCATTGACCATCGGATCAGTAATTGGTTGGATTGTGGCACGTCGAATCAAAATGACGGCAATGCCACAGTTAGTATCCTTTTTTAATGCGACAGGTGGAGCCGCTTCTACTTTGGTGGCTTTATTGGAATTTCCTAATGCAGATATGAACAATTGGGGATCAGTTTTAGTTACAGTACTCGGACTTATTATAGGTTCTGTAGCTTTTAGTGGTTCTATGATTGCCTATGGTAAACTGGATGGAAAGGTGAAGGATATCTTTTCAGGCATTATGAAATATGTGAATTTACTCGTATTATTTGCTGTTATTGCTATTTCGGTATTTATCATGATTTCAGGTCAAACACCAGAGCAACTGAACTGGGCAATATATTTATTGCTGGGAGTAGCCTTGCTTTACGGGGTTACCTTTGTCATGCCAATTGGAGGCGCAGATATGCCTGTGGTTATTTCTTTACTGAATAGTTTTACAGGAATTGCAGCTGCTATGGCAGGATTTATATACAACAATCAGGCAATGATTCTGGGTGGTATTCTTGTAGGAGCAGCGGGAATGATTTTAACATTACTGATGTGTAAAGCTATGAATCGTTCCTTGATGAATGTGATTATTGGTGCTTTTGGAGGTGAATCAGCATCTGGCGCAGGTAAAGAAGGTGGCGATATGAAGGAAATTAACTTGAGTGATGCATCCATCTTATTGTCCTATTCTAAATCTGTGGTTATTGTTCCCGGTTATGGGTTGGCTGTTGCACAAGCACAGCATGTTTGCCACGAATTAGAAGAGCTTTTGAGTGGAAAAGGCGTTAATGTTCGATTTGCCATTCATCCTGTTGCAGGGCGTATGCCAGGTCATATGAATGTGCTTTTAGCCGAAGCTGATGTGCCATACAATCAATTGGTAGAAATGGATAATATCAATCCTGATATGCCTAATACAGATGTTGTAATGGTTATTGGGGCTAATGATGTAGTTAATCCTGCAGCACTTAATGACCCTTCAAGTCCGATTGCTGGTATGCCAATTATTAATGCTCATCTTTCTAAAAATGTTATTGTAATGAAACGTGGACGTGGAAAAGGTTATGCAGGAATAGAAAATGAACTGTTTTTTGGAGATAAAACGCGTATGCTTTTTGGTAATGCAAAAGACAGTTTGCAGAATTTGGTTAACGAGATAAAGAGTCTTTAATCGCTGAAATAAGCAAGCTCAAAATATTTATGAAATACACCCTAAATGTTAGATATAACATTTAGGGTGTTTTTTTGTTCCAATAATAGGATTATGCTTTTGGACTCTATTTTATTGACTTGATCAAGACAATTTATAAGTGCTATAAGTATAATGAGCTTTTTTGAGTTAAATGAATTTGAGAATTAGTTTTTTTGTCATATTACTCATATTGAGCGACCTGTTCGGGTTATTTCTAGTTTCAAAAGGATTTTATATATTCCAGGTACTACTTCTTCAAATAACCTAAAGTATAAAAGAAAATTATCGTCCTGCAATATTTGACATCGAGTTATTTTTATTGACCAGTAAATATTATTGTTGTAAATTAAAGTGTCTACGATTTATTCATCAATAATCTTTAATTATGAGAATCAATAAAACGTATTTACTAATTCCCATCTTGGCTGTTTTTATTTTCATCAGTTTAGCAACAGAAAATAAACTAGAACAACCTCCAAAAATTGCTTTGGAGGAGTTTTTTAAAAATCCTCAAAAGATTTCTTTTCGTATTTCACCTGATGGAACGCGATTTTCTTATCGAGCTCCATTTGAAGACCGTATGAATATTTTTATTCAGGAAATAGGGCGTGAGGAAGCTGTGCAGATAACTTTTGAAAAGGATCGGGATATTGCGGGTTATTTTTGGGCTAATGAGAATCGTATTCTTTATTTAAAGGATAATGGGGGCGACGAAAACTATAAATTATACGGCGTTGATATAGATGGTAAAAATTTAGTTTGTTTCACCGATTTTGAATTGGTAAGAACAACCATAATAGACCGATTGGATGCGATACCTAATGAGATTATTATTTCAATGAATAAGAGAGATCATAGCGCTTTTGATCCATATCGTTTAAATATAGTTACAGGTGAGCTTACTATGCTTTATGAAAATCCCGGCAATATCATTTCATGGCTTACCGACCATAATGGTAAACTCAGGGTGGCAACAGCTGTTACTGATATGGTGAATACGACTCTTCTTTATCGCGATAATGAAAAGGATGATTTTAAGCCTGTTATTACAACCAGTTTTAAAGAAAGTATGCGACCACAGTTTTTTACTTTTGATAATAAAAAACTTTATGCCAGTTCTAATATGGGTAGAGATAAGTCTGAGATTGTAATTTTTGATCCAGTTACTGGGAAGGAAACTGAAACTATTTTCTCCAATGATATGGTGGATGTCGAAGAGTTGTTTTATTCCAAGAAACGTAAAGTTATTACGAAAGCGATCTATAGAGCCGAAATGGTTAATTTCAAATTTTTCGATGAGGAAAGTGAAACGATTTATGACCGGGTAAAAAAAGATTTACCTGCATATGATTGTTATTTTATCAGTACCAACACTAAGGAAGATAAGTTTATGATTCGCACCTATAGTGACAGATCTCTAGGGGCTTATTATATATATGATAAAAATACAGATGAACTCAAGCTAATTTCTCAAGTGAGTCCATGGATGGATGAATCTCATATGGCAAAAATGAAACCGATTAAATACACCAGTAGAGATGGTAAAACGATTCATGGTTATTTGACTCTACCAGTAGGTGTTGATGCTCTGAATTTGCCTCTAGTTGTTAATCCTCATGGAGGTCCTTGGATAAGAGATGAGTGGGGCTTTAATCCTGAAATACAGTTTCTTGCTAATCGAGGTTATGCTGTTCTTCAAATGAATTTTAGAGGTTCTACAGGATATGGCCGTGCATTTTGGGAATCATCGTTTAAGCAATGGGGACTTAAGATGCAAGACGATATTACAGATGCTGTACAGTGGGCCATTGATGAAGGTTATGCCGATGAAAATCGGATCGCAATTTATGGTGGAAGTTATGGTGGGTATGCAACTTTAGCTGGTTTGGCTTTTACGCCGGATTTGTATAAGTGTGGGGTCGATTATGTAGGCGTAAGCAATATTTTCACTTATATGAATAGTCTCCCTCCTTATTGGGAGCCCTACCGACATATGCTTTACGAGATGGCTGGCGATCCGGTTAAAGATAGTGTGATGTTAACCAAAGTATCTCCTGTATTTCATGCAGATAAAATTAAAGCGCCTTTGTTTGTGGCACAAGGACTCAACGATCCGAGAGTTAATGTTGCCGAATCAGATCAAATGGTTGCCGCAATGAAAGCCAGAGGTCTAAAAGTGGAGTATATGGTGAAGGATGATGAGGGACATGGTTTTAGAAATCAGGAAAACCGATTTGAGTTTTATCGAGCCATGGAGAAATTTTTGGATACAAATATGATGGCTGAAAAATAAACTGAATTGAATAGAAAATAAATGCCCAAACTATACTGTTTGGGCATTTTGTATGATTAGAAGAATACTGTTTTTTTTATTTAGTAAGCGTTTGACCTTGTGTTTTCTGTTGATTCTTTGAGTTATACATTAAAACCACTAGTATTTATTGTTTAGTAAAAGTTATTGTTGTACTTTCAGGGATCAACTATTTATTCATCAATAAATTTTTAATAATGAGAATCATTAAAACGCATTTGTGTATACCCGTGTTGGCCATATTCATCTTTGCCTGCACCGCTAAAGAAACTAAAGTGGAAAGACCACCTAAAATTGCTCTCGAAGATTTTTTCAAAAATCCTTTAAAGACTTCTTACAAAATTTCGCCAGAAGGAAGCAAGTTTTCGTATCGAGCACCTTTTGAAGACCGCATGAATATTTTTATTCAGGAAATTGGAAGTCAGGAAGCTGTTCAGATTACTTTTGAAAAGGATAGAGATATTTCAGGCTATTTTTGGGCCAATGACAATCGTATTCTGTATTTGAAGGATAGTGGAGGAGACGAAAACTTCAAATTATATGGTGTTGATATAGACGGAAAGAATCAAGTTTGTTTTACTGATTTCGATAAGGTAACCACAAATATAATCGATCGTTTGGATGCGATTCCGAATGAGATTATTATCTCAATGAATAAAAGAAATCCTAGAGCTTTTGATCCTTATCGTTTGAATATTGTGACAGGTGAGCTGACGATGCTTTATGAAAACCCTGGGAATATTACAGGTTGGATGACAGATCATGATGGCAAATTACGCATTGCAACAGCGGTTACTGATATGGTAAATGCAACTGTACTTTATCGCGAAACGGAGAACGATGAGTTTAAGCCCATTATTACGACTAGTTTTAAAGAGAACATGTCGCCTCAGTTTTTTACCTTTGATAATAAGAAATTGTATGCTAGCTCTAATCTAGGCAGAGATAAATCGGAGATCGTTATTTTCGATCCTGTTACAGGTAAAGAGACCGAAACCCTATTTGCTAATGATATGGTTGATGTAGAAGGCTTGTCTTATTCACGGAAGCGAAAAGTTCTGACCAAGGCTACTTATACAACAGATATGGTTAAGTTCAAATTTTTCGATAAGGAAAGTGAAGACATGTATAATCGTGTGAAAAAGGAATTGTCAGCTTATGACTGTTATTTTACCAGTTCGAATAAGAATGAAGATAAGTTTTTAGTTCGCACCTACAGTGATAGATCTCTGGGCGCTTACTATATCTACGATAAAAATTCAGATGAATTAAAATTAATTTCGGAAGTGAGTCCATGGATGAATGAGTCACAAATGGCAAAAATGAAACCAATTAAATATACCAGTAGAGATGGGAAAACCATTCATGGTTATTTGACTTTACCTGTAGGTGTAGATGCTAAAAACTTACCTATGGTGGTTAATCCTCATGGAGGTCCATGGGCACGTGATAATTGGGGATTTAACCCAGAGATCCAATTCTTGGCAAACCGTGGTTATGCAGTCCTACAAATGAACTTTAGAGGATCAACAGGATATGGTCGTGATTTCTGGGAGTCATCATTCAAACAGTGGGGACAAAGCATGCAAGATGATATTACAGATGCCGTTCAGTGGGCCATTGCTCAAGGTTACGCCGATAAAGATCGTGTCGCTATTTATGGTGGAAGTTATGGTGGATATGCAACTTTAGCTGGTTTAGCATTTACTCCAGATTTGTATAAGTGTGGAGTTGACTATGTAGGTGTGAGTAATATGTTTACTTTCATGAACAGTTTGCCTCCTTATTGGGAGCCATACCGTCAGATGCTATATGAAATGGCTGGCGACCCCGTTAAAGATAGTGTGATGCTTGCGAAAGTATCTCCTGCTCTTCATGCTGATAAAATTAAGGCAGCTTTGTTTGTTGCACAGGGAGCTAACGATCCACGAGTTAACCTGGCAGAATCAGATCAAATGGTTGCTGCAATGAAAGCGAGAGGTGTCAATGTAGAATATATGGTGAAAAACGATGAAGGGCATGGTTTTAGAAACCAGGAAAACCGATTTGAGTTTTACCGAGCTATGGAGAAATTCTTAGATGCTAATATGATGACTAAAGAATAGGATAAGTAGGATAAAATAAAAATGCCCAAACGTAAGAGTTTGGGCATTTTTATATCATAGAATTTTAATGAATGTTTAATTTTTCTAGTAGTATAGAAAGCGTTTAATCTTATGGGTTGCCGTTTTCTGAAATGGATCAACTTGAGCAATCACCATTTGAACTTGAGAAAATTTATTGACTCTAGAATTAACGTATTCATGCAGTTCTTGCATTAATTCATCAACTTGATGATCAACGTAGTTCTCAACATCCTTTTTAATATTCTTATATTGTTGCTCCAGTTCTTCATAATTAAAATGAACCATTGCAACCAACTTTCCTTTTTTCTCTACAACAACAGATTCTACAACGTGTTTGAAGTTATTAATGACTGATTCAATTTCTTCAGGATAGATATTTTCTCCACTGGCGCCAACGATCATATTCTTGAGTCTACTTTCGATATAGAGATACTTGTTTTTATCCATTCGTGCCAAATCACCCGTTTTAAACCAGCCATCATCGGTAAGAACTTCTTTCGTTTTTTCAGGATCTTTGTAATATCCAAGCATCACATTATCACCTTTAGCCCAAACTTCTCCAATTTTAGTTTTAGGATGAGGTTCATTTATTTTCAGTTCAACACCTTGTAATGCTGGGCCTGTAGAACGATACCTAGTGTGATTGATACCTATACCTGCTAATAATGGGGCCGTTTCCGTTAAACCATAGCCAATTGCATAGGGGAACTTAGCTTCTTGCAAAAACAATTCAACCTGATCGTTTAATTTAGCACCACCAATTCCAAAGAATGTTAATTTACCCCCGAAAGTTTCCATCAACTTCTTGCCTGCAATAGCATTCAGCTTTTTGCGGAAAAAAGGAATCTTATAAAGATACTTGGTAATGGCTTTCCCGTTAATATTAGGTAGAACCTTTCCTTTGTAAATTTTCTCAATTATAAGAGGAACCGCAAACATAATGGTTGGTTTCACTTCCTTTAAGGCCGATATCAATAAGGAAGGAACAGGTGTTTTTCCCAGATAATAGATACATGACCCCGCTAGCATTGGGATAATAAAACCCAATGTGTTTTCATAGGTATGCGAAAGAGGTAATATTGAAAGAAAGCGGTCATTTTCATCGATGGGATGAAGTTGTCTGGCACTTGTCGCATTAGAACAAATATTTTTGTGCGAGAGCATAACACCTTTAGAGCTACCGGTCGTTCCCGAAGTGTAGATAATCGCAGCCATATCATCTTCCTTAAGCTCATAAGTTTGTTGTGGCAATGCAGAAGAATTAAATTTAGGAGATGTATCACTGTCATTAATAATTTCATATGTCTCAACAGAAATTTTATACTGAAGTGAGTCTACCTTAAGAGTATCTAACTTTTGAAGTAGACCTTTTGAAACAAAAATAGCTTTAGCATCGGAATGTTTTAGCACGTTTTCAATTTCAAAGACCGAAAAATCAGGTAGAATTGGCACAACTACAGCTCCCATAAAAGTAGTGGCGTAGTAGGCAATTCCCCAGTTGGGCATATTGGTGCTTAGAATGGCAACTTTATCTCCAGGTTTAATACCTAGATTTTCAAAAAATGCGATTAGACTGTTAATTTTTGCTTCTACCTGCTTATAAGTAAGTGGCGATTGGCCAACAAGAGCCATGGCATTTGAAGATCCAAATCTTTTAACAGTTTCTGAAAATAGAGCAGGAAAGGTTAATTTTATATCTGATTTCATGATTGTTGTTTTAAAGTGAGTTTGTTAGCTGTTTGAGCTATGAAATTTACAAACACAAAATGCAATTTAAATAAAATAAGAGATACATAGCCATTTTACTTTAAATGCTTTGTTTTGTTCATGTTTCTATGATTAAGCGGATCGTGTTGAAATGAGCTGATGTATAGCTTGTTGTAATGTGTTCTTTGGTGATTGATTAAGTATTTGACAATTATGGAAATAAATCGATAAATAACTCTGATCGAGATTTGTTGTTTTATAGGCATGTGTTGAAAACGCAACTAAATTTGATGGCATACGTCAAACTAATAAAATGCTATGTTGAAATACACTTGAGATGAAAAAATTGATATTATTAGTTCTTTTTATTGGTCTTTTTTATTCGTGTTCCGTTGATGATGAACATCATATATTCGTACCA
>Ga0209272_10000630_pt1 | contig 27175 bp, 25 predicted proteins | sample tdDd002_FD_187125 | JGI IMG/M metagenome (GOLD analysis project Ga0209272, IMG submission 187125) | Marine sediment microbial communities from the Atlantic coast under amendment with organic carbon and nitrate - tdDd00.2 (SPAdes)... | ecosystem: Environmental > Aquatic > Marine > Coastal >... | reverse complement strand
ATTTGCTAGGTTACTGGCGAGTACTTTGGTACGCTGAACACGGAAGTTAAGTGCGTCTGGGTGAACGCCTAGAGCACTATCAAATGTGATCGCCATTCAAGTTTCCTTTAAGTCGTTGTAATTCTGACAAATAAGAAACAAAATACATGCCAACAAAATAAAGCTTATTAATCAATGCATTATACAGACGAACGGAAATCAAACTTCCGCATTACGGAAGAAAATAATAGGACTAGGAAGCGAAAGACGAGGATGTTTCCTAATATAATGGCTCTGACAGTTTTGGGGCTTTCTTTCACCCCAAATATAGCCATAGGATCATCTAATGAAGGCATCGTTAGACAGCATGTTTCTGCTCAGTTTGAACAAGAAGTAACGCGATATGCCAATAATGCGGGATGGGGTAACTATCAGCTGAATTACGATTTATGGGTACCAAAATCAGTAAACCATTTACCTGAGTGTAGCCAACCACTCGTCATTTCAGCGCGAGATCACCAATCACAACCTGTTGGTAACCTAAAGCGCTCAGTTAGTTGTGATGACTTAACAAGTAGCTGGCGTATAAACGTAACTATAAAGTCGCGCGTGTCTTTAGATGTCGTTGTAGCGAACAACACCGTTGACCGTGGCTCCCTGATATCTGCTGCCGACCTAAAAATCGAACGTAGAACGCTCTCAAAACAAGACAGTTTTTTTACAAAAATCTCAAAAGTCAGCGGCAACGAAGCAGCAAGACGAATTCGCAGTGGTCAGTTGCTAAGTCAGAGCAATGTTGAAACACCAGCATTGATTGAAAAAGGAAATGAGATTGTCTTGATAGCCACTAAAGATGGGTTTAAGGCAACAACAAAAGGCATCGCGCTAGAAACTGGCTACCGAGGAGAGCAAATCGAAGTTCAAAATAAAACTTCAGGTAAAGTCGTACACGCCATTGTTACTGGGCTAAACCAAGCACACACACAATTTTGATTTTGGACTCCAGTTATCAATTTTAAGCAAGATTGCTCGTAAATACATAAAATACGTTTCAAGATGCAAAGGTTTTGAGCACAAAAAATCATAAATTTGATTTAACCATCGTCAATCTATGGTCGCCTAAGTTCAATAGAAGACGATGATTGAGGATTACAAAATGAAAATCGATAAAGTTGCCGGCGGACATGTACCGCATACAAGCTTACAACAGACAACAAAAAAGCCTCTTGAAGCACCAGTAAGAGCTCAGGTTCAAGAGCACAGTTTCCAAGCCGACACCTCTGCTATCGATAAAGCTCAAAAAGAGATGGCCTCTCTTCCTAATGTTGATATGGAAAAGGTGGAACAGATTCGTAGCGCCTTAACCAAAGGCGAGTTAAGCCTAGATACCAAGGCTTTATCGAAAGCACTAATGCAGTTCCACACTGGTCACGAATAAACCGACTAATGAGGAAATTTGCATGGCATCACCGACGTCTCAGCTAATTCAAACATTTGTGAAAAGCATCGCAGCTGACATAAAACTCTACCAAGAGTTATTAGTGCTTCTTCAAGATCAAGCATCAATCTATTTAACGTTTGACAGTGAAGCATTAAATAACAATATCGCGAAACAAATGCCAATCCTCAATCAGCTCGGTGCCAATGCTACAGAAAGAAGTCTGTGCATGAGAAAGCTGCACCTCCCAACGAATGAACAAAGTGTGCAACGTATATTTAATGCGCTTCCTGCAAAACTGAACGTCAAAGCCAGAGCTCAATGGAATACTCTTGAGGGTTTAATTAAGCAGTGCCAAACGTTTAATCAACGCAATGGACAAAGCTCCGCGGCGTTTCATGAGCTAATGAATCAACTCAAACATCCTGTTCAACATACCTATGAAGAACACACCTTCTAACGTCAGTTTGATTCGCTCGCTCTCATTGCTACCATTCCTACACCGAAGGGCGGGCACTTTTTTATTCATAGCAAGTTTGCTTATCTCTCAAGTCGTCTACGGCCAACCTCGCGCTCAAGCGATCCAGCAGCAATTAGCCCTCCTTCAACCCTATCAAGAGCAAATAAACAATCGCCTTACACACTCTCAAATGCTTGTTGGGCACATTGCCGATCGTTTAACGAAGAAATCATTACCTAAATCTTTGATTCTCATTCCTATGCTTGAATCATCTTATAACACCCAAGCAGTATCTCACGCTGGTGCAGCTGGTTTATGGCAGTTAATACCATCTACCGCTAAACGTTTTGGATTGAGAATAGACGCAACGAAAGACGAAAGATTTAACCCTCATGAAAGTACAGATGCAGCACTCGATTATTTAGCCTTTTTGTACAACAAGTTTGGTGAAGACCTTGCCCTTACCTTAGCGGCATATAACGCAGGGGAAGGGCGTGTTGACAGAGCAATACGGCAAGCTAAAACTAATCAATATTCATCATTAACATTACCAACAGAAACCACTCAATATGTTGCGCGATTTTATGCATTGAACCAGATCGTCAATTTAGGAGAAGTGATCCCCCAACGACTGAAGTCGTTTGCTTTGTTCGGCTCCAACTTTACAGCCAATAATCAACCATTAGTCGACTTAAAACCTCTTCCGCCGTTAATCAACCTATAGTGCTATATACCCAAGTAATCTCGAGATGCTAGGTTCAGCGAGAATGACTGGGTTTGTAGACGAGGCGGCGATTTAAAGGTCTAGTGGGTCTAAATCAAGAGTCGACAACAAAGTATACAAGCCAAGACCCTTACTATTTGCAAAGAGTGCCCTTTGGGAGCGTGTCATTGACTCGAATTTTTATTAAACCAATGGCTGCGTCAAACAACTTGGAAAGAGCTGGCTATTACGCTGCGTTGTTTTCCTTGACCTCGAATCAATGACAACGCTCTGAATCCTGCATCTTGAAGTCACTTCGGTATACATCTTGTAACTTTATATTTTGTACGTGCGTATATTCCAACTCGTGATCTTGGTGCAAACATGTTCAAAAAAGTTACGGTATCTTATCTCGAAAGTAAGAATTAGCAGTGGTTAGACTCAAAGTACACAGGTTCTAGCAGTTGGCTTTATGATACCTGTCACTATCGCGATGTAATTGGTGTGTAATCCATCAGGTTAGACCTAATAATTATTTACATAATGAATATAAAACAGCTATTGTTTTTAGAGGTAGATAACTCAAGATGACGCTTCGCTTGCGCGTCTGGAATGAGTCCGGGTTCCGGGGGGGAGCTCGGACTTTTTTATTGGGCGGAGTTTATAGCGTTAGTCGGTGTAATTTACAGCAGTTCTTTTGCGATTAACTGAAGTAAATACGTTTCGCGCTCGATACTCATTCCTTTTTTAGGGCTTTCTGCCATCGTCTTTTCATTATGCGCAATCGCATCATGTACATTCATCCAAACTGGACGCATGCCGTTTTTCACTTCGTAATCTTCATAAGACGTTTCACCTAGCTCACGGTCAATCTTGCACGTGTAGCAGTATGACGTCATGTGCATCACATCCGCATCGTCTTTGAACCAAGGACGAAACTCTTCAAAGATACCAAATGGCTTAATATTGTGAATGTTCTTTGCACCAGTCTCTTCTTCGAGTTCTCGAGCCAAACCTGCAATCACGTCTTCACCTTCATCAATACCACCACCCGGCAGAGTGTAGTCGTGGTAACGCTCAGTATAGAGGAGAAGAACATCTTCACCATCAAGCACAATGGCACGTGCTGCAGTACGCTGAAAGATGATTTTGTCATCCAAATGTTCGATGTCTGGGTGCGTAGTTGTTTTTAAGTGTCTCATCGCAGGATCCGCTGTGAATGTTTTGCGCGCATACTACCGAAATTCATAACTATTCCCAAGTTTCAATTTGAGCAAGACTACAACAATGCCACCCAAGATAACCTTGAGATACATGGGTATCCAGACGAACAGTGAGCAAATTCTAAAATTACACAGAATTCCCTTTCAAGCGTCGTGTTTTTAACAAACATAAGACAGTATTTTTCTTAAACTCTCCTATAATCAATACACTACTCGTAATTCCCACGCGGAGATCAAGAATGAAAAAGGCGGTTTTAGTAACGGCAGTGGCGGCAGCAATGGTGCTGACAGGTTGTTCTACTTATGAAGGTGCAACTCGCTCAAACGAATACACATCAGCAGCAAACCCAGCAGCAGTGTACTGCGTGCAGCAAGGTGGTGAACTAGATACAGTGACAGAAAACGGTGAACGCGTAACTTACTGTCTATTGTCTGAAAATGAGCGTGTTGAGCAGTGGGAATATTACCGTAAAAACCATAAAGAAAATGCTGAGTCGTAATGGTTAACATTTACGCAATCTAAGATTACACAATTCACAATAAAGGAGCTTCATGCTCCTTTTTATTTTCTCTAAATATTCAAGATTTCTGACACTTAGCCCTTTATTTATCAGCCTTACCGCATAGCGACACCATATCGAACAGCGTTTTATTTCTGACATCCCCCTGACATTACTTTCCACTTGGGCAATAAAATCCCTCTCGCAAATCACGAAATTTCACGTTTTTTCCACATTTTTATTGGAGCGGGTGGCCAGGATGAAAACAGATACTGTCAAACAAACTAAATCGGCACAATCTAACATTGTTAACGCACACTCAAAAATTACTGAAGAATCAAAACGCGTTATCTACAAATCGATGTTGAGTGCATTGACCATCATTGCGATTAGTATTCTAGTGAACCTGAGTATTCGTGTAGATTACGTTTTACTGGGTTCTGGGCTCGGTGAAGCTTCTATAACTCAAACGTTACAGCTAATTATGCTCGCTTGTGCTTCTTGGTCGTTTTACCATATTTCCAAGCAAGACGATCACTTATCACACGCCGCGATCCTTATCTCTGGCTTTTTCGCGGTATTGATGATTCGCGAAATGGATTACTGGTTCGACATGATTCACCACGGTTCTTGGGTCTTCCCTGCTCTGGCGTTAACTGCTCTGGCTTGTGCGAAAGCGTACCAGGGCGGTAAAGGCACCGTGAACGAAATGGCTACCATTCTACAATCACCTTACATGAAGCTGCTTATCGGTTCGGTGATCCTGTTGTTGGTGTTCTCCCGCCTATACGGCATGGGCAGCTTCTGGCAACACGTAATGGGCGAGCACTATGTACGCGATGTGAAAAACATCTCGGAAGAAGGCATGGAGCTGTTGTGTTACAGCCTAATCGCGTTAAGTGCCGTACGCACCCGTCGCGAACTTAAGCGTCAGTAAGTTGAAGTGGCTTAACTAGCCATTAGCTTCGGGGTCAAGTTGCAGATTCAACGCTGTTAATATCGGATGAAACACTGACAACGCTTGCTCTGCAGCGACCACTGAATCATCAAAGGCCGTCATTTCGATGGCCTTTTTCATATCTGCAATTTGCCCTCGTACTTCAGGCTCTAAATCGAGTGCTTGAAGCTTTTCTATCGCACCAAGGCCAATGGCCAAAGGCGTTGCTCGTACCTTAGCGAGATCACGTTCAAAGGCCCCACGCTTGACTCCCTCTAGATACACGCGATAAGTCGTAAGTTCATCAAACAACAAAAATGCTTCAGCTAAAACGCCTGTATTGGGGTAAGGCACACTCACATGATGCGAGAGATGGAGCGGAATATTGAGCTTTACCCCCATGTCCGCGCAGCGCGACTTCAACACGCGCAATAAGCCTTGCTCATCCATTAAGGTTTGAATCTCGATGATGCGCTCTAGGTGATAGTCATTGGAGAGTAAAGTGACTTCAATGGTTTGCTCTGTTTCGCAAAGGCCACTCCTCAATAATTCCGCAGCAGCATTTTGCATGTTCTGCACCGTATTGAGTGAACGATTCTCGATGATGACCTGCCGCTCTGGAAAATCGATTTCCCTAACCTTGGCTAACTGGCAAAAGTAGCGGTACATCGCATCCGCTTCTGAGACGGTTTGTCCTTGAGTCACACCGCCACAAAAAATCAAGGCAGTCGTCTCAAAGCAAAATTCGTTTAAAACATTCAACAGCGCTTCCACGCGTGATCGGCCTTCAGCACTCAACTGATCGTGCACTAACCGCTTACCTAGAATGATCACTACCTTGTTTAACTTCATTACCCAGATCTCAATTACTCATACTTTAGCGAACAATTTGTATACAAAAATTTGCTTTGCCAATACTCTTTCAGGCATTAACATCTAATTAACAATGTCGTTCTAGAGACCTGAACAAAGGTCCGCAGAGAAAGGAAGTCAATTATGCTGTCGATTTTCGATATTTTTAAGGTCGGTGTCGGTCCATCCAGTTCCCACACCAATGGCCCAATGCTCGCAGGTTACCATTTCACTCAATTACTTAGCGACTCTATGGCGAAAGTGCACAAGGTGCAAGTTGACCTTTACGGTTCTTTATCGCTGACTGGCAAAGGCCACCATACAGACCGGGCTACAGTGCTTGGCTTGATGGGAAATAAACCCGATACCATTAAGATGACCAGCGCTAAGAGTGCACTGCAACATACGATTGAACATGGCACGCTCTCTGTCGCGGGCGTGCATGAAATCGTATTTAGCTATGATCACGATATTGTGTTCCACAGTGACAACCTTCCATTACATGAAAATGGCATGACCATTACGGCTTTTGATGCAGCTGGCAATCAAGTCGCGTTTGAGACTTATTACTCCATCGGCGGTGGCTTTATAGCAACCGCAGCCGAACTGGAAAACGGTAGTGACGAAGCGGAAGTGCAAGTGTCTTTCCCGTTCGAATCAGCCGATGAAATGCTAGATAAAGCAGAACAAAATGGCTTGAGTTTGGGTGGAATGATTCTGCAAAACGAACGCGCCTTCCGTGAACAGGAAGAGATCGATCAAAAAGCTGAACAAATCTGGAAAGTGATGTCGCTGTGTATGCAACGAGGCTTTGATACCGAAGGGATTCTCGAAGGCGGGTTGAACGTAACGCGCCGAGCGCCAAACCTACTCAAAAAACTCGAAGCCAATGCGGCAGTAGAGAACGATCCAATGGAGATCATGGATTGGATTAACCTGTTTGCTTTCGCAGTAAGTGAAGAGAACGCCGCAGGTGGTCAGGTAGTGACGTCGCCAACCAACGGTGCTGCTGGTGTTATTCCTGCCGTACTTATGTATTACCATCGCTTCATTAAAGAGCTCGATAACAAACAATTGAAAGACTTCTTAGCCGTGGCGGGGGCGATTGGCATCTTATACAAAACCAACGCTTCTATTTCCGGTGCAGAGGTTGGTTGTCAGGGTGAAGTCGGCGTATCTTCTTCGATGGCGGCCGCAGGCTTAACGGCACTGCGTGGAGGCAGTAATGAGCAAATCTGTATTGCCGCAGAGATCGCCATGGAGCATTCACTTGGCATGACTTGTGACCCAATTGGCGGTTTGGTTCAGGTGCCGTGTATTGAGCGAAATGCGATGGGCGCGATGAAGGCCATTAACGCATCACGTATGGCACTGAAACGCACCAGCAAATGCCTTATTTCATTAGATAAAGTTATCGAAACCATGTACCAAACAGGTAAAGACATGAACAAGAAATATCGTGAGACGTCACTCGGCGGCCTGGCAGTAATTCACATGGCACCACCTTGCGAATAGCATACTTTATTTCAGCGTTTGCTAATTAATATTTTTCATTGTTGGCGGATAAAATTCTGCCAACGTCTTTATTCCTGCATAAAAATTACGCTATATCCCACCTCTCTCTCGACTACTTATTATTTCAACATCTTTTCAAAACCTTAGAAATCACCAAAGAATAATAGTCTTATAAAATGTTATTTTTTAGTCATTTATTCATGTAACTCCCAGTTGATCTAGAACAATACATTAGCAAGGTAAACGTTTCGCATTAGAAAATTTAGTGCATTAAATTCGTTTTATGCGACAATTGTTTCAATATGTAACATAGCGTTTAAGTAACATTTAACAGAAATAATAACTACCTTTCTCGCAATAGTGAGTATTTAATTATGTGGAATAAACTAAATAAATCTATGATGTTCTGCCAAATGATGTTTGGCTTATCATTTTATGGCGTGTTGGTCAGTCTGACGCGTTTTTTCTTAGAGGATCTGAATTACAACGAAGCTGATACCATGATGATCGTGGGTGCCTTTTCGGCTATTGGCCCCCTATTTGCGATTGCTGGCGGGTTCATCGCTGACAAATTTTTAGGTGCTTACCGCTCTCTATCGATTGCCTTCTTAGCATTCGCATCTGGTTACGCGCTGCTTGTTCTCGGTGCTTCGGCTACCAACGTACCACTCTCTATGTGTGGTATCGCACTAGCAAGCTACGGCCGTGGTTTGATGTCACCTTCCTACCCTAGCTTGTACAAGCGTACCTTCAAGTCTCAAGAAGACTTCGAGAAAGGCTACCCAATCAACTACTCAGTGAACAACATTGGTGCCTTCCTAGGCCAATACTTGTTCCCTATGATTGTGCTGATCATCGGCTTTAATGGTGGTTTCACTATTTCTGCAGTGATGGCTGGCGCCGCATTGGTGATGCTAATTGTGTTCCGCAAAGGCTTGGTTGGCGTGGCTTCTGATCTAGATCGTCAAAGCGTAAGCATGAAGAACTGGATTTTCTTCGCTATTATCTCAGCGGCGATGATTGCACTGGTATTCTTCATGTTCTCTAACATGGATATCGGTCAAAACATCGTTTACGCCATCGGCGGTGCAGCGATTCTTTACTTTGTTTCTTTGATGTTGAAAGCAAGCAAAGCGGAATCATTGAAGATGGGTACCATCCTGATCGTGACTTTCCTTACCACGTGTTTCTTCGTTTATTACGGCCAGATGATGACTTCAATGAACATGGTAGCGATCAACACTCTGAAAGGCTCTCTATTTGGCTTCATCCCACTAGAGCCTGAAGCAGCAATGGCAATGAACCCACTATGGTGTATGGTTGGTGGCCCTATCGTTGCAGGCTTCTTTGGCATGCTAGAAAAACGCGACATTCACCTATCAACCGCGACTAAGATTGCATTGGCATTCGTGCTAACCGCTATCGCATTCGGCATCCTAACGTTCGCAGTAACGACTGTTGGCGAAGACGTTATCATCATGCCTGAAATCTTCCTAGCGATTCACTTCTTCCAAGCAATTGCGGAAGTTATCGTAGGTTCAATGGTTGTTGCGTTCATTCTATCTGTAGCACCTAAGCACATTGAAAACTTCTCAGTAAGCTTGTTCTCTGTAGCTATCGCGCTAAGTGGTATCGTTGGCGCCGCATTCTCTACGTCTATCGCACTAGAGAAAGGCCAAGAGATCACACAAGAGATCGTACAGCACGTTTACGGTGATTACTTCCAACTGCTGACTATCCTAGCGGTGGTAATGGTGGCTATCGCACTTGGTGCATCGTTCATCATTCGTAAGATGCTTGAAGCAGCAAAACAAAGTGAAGCTGAATTGGAAGTGGTTGAGCAAAACTAATTCTCTCTCAGCAGCAAATGAAAAACGGAAGCCAAGCGGCTTCCGTTTTTTTATCGACAAAGAAGAATAGAGAAATCATTAAGCGGTTAAAGTAACCATCAGATAACCGTTGAGTGCGAGTACTAAAGTAACGATAACCATACCTGCGTAAGAGACCCATTTGTTATTTTTGAACTCACCCATCAAACGTTCGCTGTTGGTAAAGATAAGCAATGGGATAATCGCCAACGCAATACCAAAGCTCAACACCACTTGGCTCATCACCAAGATATCGGTGGTGTTCATGCCTAAACCAATCACCACAAACGAAGGTGCCATAGTAATAAAGCGTCGTACCCACATTGGAATAGAGAAGCGTACAAAACCTTGCATCACCACCTGACCTGCCATTGTACCTACGACGGTAGAAGACAAGCCTGAAGCAATCAACGAGACACCAAACAACACAGATGCGGCTTTACCTACCAATGGCGTTAGCGTCATGTATGCCGTTTCAATTTCCGCCACATGTTGGTTGCCTGAGTAATGGAATACGGCTGCGGCCATCGCCACTATTGCGATATTCACAAAGCCTGCAATCACCATCGCAATCAACACATCAAAACGAGTGGTACGAAGGCGAGTTTTGGTGCTTTCGCCATAGCTGTTTTTGAACAAAGCAGAATGAAGATAAATAACGTGAGGCATTACAGTTGCGCCTAGAATACCCGCAGCAAGGTAGATTTGGTGCGAATCAGTAAAGGTTGGGGTTAGCAAACCTTTCACCATTTCACCGCCCGCAGGGTGCGCAAAAAACAGTTCAGCAATGTAGATAACCGCGACCAGCATCAAAAGTGAACCAATCACGACTTCTAGCGGTTTTTGACCTTTCTGGTTAAGCATCAAAATCATCACGGTTGCTACCGCAGTGATCATCGCACCTTCCATTAAGCTAATACCAAACACCAACTGAAAGCCGACTGCGGCACCGATAAACTCGGCAAGGTCTGTCGCTATCGCGATGATTTCAGCTTGGATCCAGTAGAAGCCCACCGCCCATTTGTTTGGTAAGTGGTCACGTAGATGCTCTGCTAGGTTTTTGCCTGTGACGATACCTAGCTTGGCGGATAAATACTGAATCAACATCGCCATTAGGTTCGCCCATAGCACTACCCAAAGTAGCTGGTAACCAAATGAAGATCCTGATTCAATATTTGTCGCAAAGTTGCCTGGGTCGATGTAACCAATCGCCGCAATGAACGCCGGGCCTAACATCAACATTTTGCGTTTGATTTTATTGAATGCCGAAACTTTTGATGTTGTGGCGGCATCTAAATGTATGGATGCATTATTTATCGATACATTACTCATGGCGATATTCCTCTCTAGTCGATGAGAAGAATCATACGCCCACCCAAATGAGAATCAATATCATTTAGATACACAAAAACGGTAATTAAGATTTCAACAATTAATTTTTAATTATCGATAAATAAAAGCTATCAAAACCATTCTATTGAATTTGGCTTGCCATCGACCAAAAACAACAATGCCGCGTTGAACGCGGCATTGAAAGCGGGGGGATGGTTTCGATTACTTAGTCGCGACGGCCGCGCAATTGAATCGGTTGGTTAGAAGCGTCTGTTTGAATCATCACGCCACCGTAAGTAGCGTCATTACGACCTTTAAGAGTCAGGTTAGAATCCGCGCGCTCCACATTAACTTGGTTTGTTTGGCTAGTAGCCATATCAATAGTACCCGTGTATGAGCCATCGCCAGCGAATGCTACATTCATTGAACAAGCCATTAAGCCTACTAGTGCGATTAGTTTTTTCATACGTCACCTCGATTATTTGTGGTACATCGTTTCGATGAAGAAACTGTAGCAACAGTTCCAAAGTAGCACGAGGAAAACCCGAATTTACCAAATGGAAATACTCGGTCAAAAAATGCTTTTCTGCCATAAACTTAGAATTGACCATCCCCTGTCTTTTTTTATAAGAGGCGGAGTTATGATGCCGTGGCAAGGTTGGCTGGAGTAAAAGAATGACAATGAATCTAGATATGCAAAACGTCTTGGTATTAAAGCGCATGTATGAGCTACGTAATGTTCGTTTAGTGGCAGAATCGATGGGGAAAACCTCAGGTGCCATCAGTAAGAACTTAACCAAGATGAAAGCGCAACTGGACGATCCTTTATTCATTCAAACCAAAAATGGCTTTGAGCCGACCTCGTTTGTTGAAGCCAACATGCCTCACTTTGAACAGATCCTGGCCAGCGCAGACGCCATTAAGCCACAGCAGTTCTCACCAGATTCATTTGCGGGAGAAGTTGCCATCTATGCCAATACACTGTTTTGGGATCGTTTTGGTGACAAGCTTTATCTCGAACTACTTAAGCAAGCACCGCACGCCAGCTATGCCTTTTTAAGATGGGGGGCGGATGCGCGCAATCGCATCATTGAAGGTGAGAATGCCATTGCTATTCACTACTTTGATGAGGATCTGCCTCAATCCATCGCTCAAAAAGAACTTGGTCGAGGGAAAGCAGTCTTCTTTGTGAAAGAAGATCACCCAGCACAAGATTTTCAATCTTTGAGTGATTACACGTTTGTTCTGTTCAAAACACCGGGCTGGAACGATCACAAATACCCGCTTTTGGATCGATTGAGAAACATCGGTTTTCACGTTGAGCCCAAAGTTGAGATTGAGCACCCCGCGATGATTCACAGCATTATCATGAACACCGACCATTTCGGCATTACCATGAGTGGTAACGTTCCGGAATCATGTCGCAGTATCGGGCTACCAAACGGGCTGGAACTTGGCGTGAGCTTTGTGATGAGCTGCCGACGTTCTCAGCAGCATGACCCACAAAACCAATGGTTGTTTGACGTGATTCAATCCATCATTAAGCAGCATTCAAAGCCAGATTAAAATTTGATTTCGCCGAGTACCCCGAGCGTAATGGCTTGGCGATGCTTATTAATGTATTCAATATCTTGCAAGTAAGCGTTGTGGTGACAGTCTTCCATATTGGCTTGGAACTGAGCATCGCCCTTCGCAGCCATTGACCGCATGTGGTCTACCAACGCCGTCAAACGCAACGTCATTACCTCGACCAACTCTTCACGCTCTAATCGAGTACAACCATAAGCATCACAGAAAATCTTGGCTCTGCGAATTTGCTCCTCAAGCGTACCCATTTTGTCGTCTTCATCGGTTTTGAACGGTGCCCAGCCATACACAGAAAAGGCGATATCCCAAATTCGAGGTGCTGGGTGAGCGGTATCAAAATCGAATACTCCCACCACAACATCGCCCTCTAACGCGACGTTATAAGGCATAAAATCACCATGGCAAATCACCTCTTTTGGAGAACGTGAGGGCAACATCCAGTGATGGACATCTTGAGTATTGAGCTTGAGGAAACTTTCAGAGGCATCATGAAAACGACGTAGTAGTTTAGCGGCGGATTTCAGCGCCATTAACGAGCTAATTGGCTCTTCTAACGGGTAGTTGTAAGTCTCGCCTTCAACGAAAGTCAGCAGCTCTTTTCCTCCCTCGATGGAGACGGCTTTTGGGCAAGCAGCAAAGCCGTGGCTGTGGAGATGTTGAAGTAGTTGATGAACCGTCATCGTCCAATGACTGGCAGGCCGGCTAACGAGCTCTCCCTTACGATAAATGGCATTCTCTCTGCCACCTTCTAACGCTTCCATTACAGCTCCTTGATGCTCAGAGCGTGCGCTCTTTGAGTGATGACGACATGAAACGTACTCCCATCATATTAGCACTCAAATTTTAATATAAGAGTTTGAAAATGTTTCAGATTGTTAGATTGTCAGCAATCATTGCTTGTATTGTGATTGAGCCCTAAGATTGTGCGTGTAGACTTTGCCTTAACCACTCGATAAATGCCTTCACTTGCGGCCTTTCTTCACCACGAACAATCATGTGATGCGCACCTCGGCTTGGCATCGACCAATCTCCAATTTGCACCAACGAGCCTTGCTGAAGATGATCCTCGACCAATAAGTCTCTTACAAGCAAAATGCCCAGTTGATTCACTGCAGCTTCAATCGCTAACAGAGAGTGCTCAAACTCTCCTGTGAGCTTCACCCCTTTACATTCAACACCTTGATACGCTAACCAACCCTGCCACGTTTCTTGGTAGCCTCCCGTAGCTAACTTAGGCAAGCGAGCAAGATCAGATAAGTGAGAAATGGGATTAAGATGCAAAAAGCCAGGGCTTGCCACTACAATCCAATTTTCTTGTGTCAGTTGAATGGCTTGCTGTGACTGCCAATCGCCATAACCGTTAATGATCTCCACATCAGCGATATCACTGTTGCTCGGCATTGCGTTGGCCGTGGTAGAGACTTTAAAACTCACTTTAGGATGTTGGCGATGAAAATCCGCCAGTCGTGGCATTAGCCATTGAGAGCAAAAGCTGTGTGCCACGTGTAACGTTAACTGCGCCTGCTTTTGTCGGGAGAAAAGATGTTGGGTTGCAGCAGAAAGACTCTGAAAGACGTGACTTACCACAGGTAAATAATCATGAGCAGCTTGAGTGAGATTGAGCTGAGCACCATTGCGTTCAAACAAGGTGGCGTCTAAGTACACTTCGAGAGATTTAACCTGCTGACTGACCGCCGCACGGGTGACATTGAGCTCTTCTGCCGCCTTGGTAAAGCTTTGCAATCGAGCGGTTGCTTCAAACGCTTTGAGAGAATTGAGTGGCGGTAGGTTTTGCATATCAGGCTCCAGACGAAAAAATAAGAAAATACTATGACGGAGCTGTGACAGATAAATGAAGGGGAAACAAAAAAGCCAGCGTCAGACGCTGGCTTTTAAAGTTACTGATTCAATAATGAATTATTGAGCAGCTTCTTCAGTTTGGTATTGGAACGCAGGAACAACAACTTCTACACGACGGTTCTCCTCACGACCTTCGCGAGTTTCGTTGCTAGCTACTGGGTTAGCTTCGCCCATACCTTTAACAGTCATACGGTCTGCAGCGATACCTTCAGCTTGGAAGTGATCAGCAACTGCTTGTGCACGCTTCTCAGTTAGCTGTTGGTTGTAAGCTTCAGAACCCGTTGTGTCACTGTAGCCGTTGATTTCAACTTGAGCTTGTGGGTAAGTGTTCATTAGCTCTACAGTACCGTTGAACGCAGAAGCGTCTTGTAATTCAGCGCTTTCTAGGCCGAATTGTACTGTTGCTGTTTGAGCTGGGTATTCGTTCTCAACGATGCGAGTCGCTGGACGAGTTTCAACTACTTCTTGAGCAACTTCTTTTTGAGCAACTGGCTCAGAACCAAACTTGTAGTTGAAGCCGATACCGAAGAAGTCTGCATCCATATCGTTGATAATGTCATCAGACATATCTTGGTAACGTTGGTACTCGGCGCGCAGGCTCCAGTTGTAGTTGATTTGGTATTCAGCACCTAGAGAGCCAGTTGGTACGAAATCTTTCTCGTCGCCAGCCATCATGTATGCTGCACCTACTTTAGCAAATAAGTTCCAAGAATCAGTTAGAGGAAGGTTGAACTTAGGAGCTAGAGTTAGCGCCCATAGGTCACCGTCAACTGTGTTTTTGCCAGCTTTGTTGAAGTTAGCTGTGAAGTTACCTAGGTAATCAACACCGTATTCAGCTGCAACGTATTCGTTGAAGTTGTAACCAATGTGCATACCAGCAGCGAAGCTGTCGTCATCGCATGGAGCGTCTAGGTGACATGCGTCGTTTAGAGCGTTGTAACCAAGTTTACCGCCGATGTATGTATCAGCAAGAGCAACATTTGACATTGCGCCACCAGCAAGAACGGTAGCCACTGCAAGAGCAATCTTTTTCATTATTTTTTCCTTTATGCGAAGGTGACCCGATTACTTTCCGCAGCATACGCTGCCATCAAGAAAGTCAGAACCTGCACTGTTTTTAGTAATTAAAACTACGCCAACAACCTCTATTAACGCATCATCGCACGACGCTCTAACTGGTATGTTTCCATTAGGAGCGCTGGTTGGAATTTTGATACACCTATCTGCCACGTCTTATCTCAAGCGTTTAAACCTGAACGATTGGGGTGATAGATAACGATGAGCAAACCTCTGTAGGTACAAGATTCCGCGAGAAAAATCATCCGGATTCTATCTTGTATTGACATAGCAAACTTAAAACTAATTTAACTGGCTGTGCCTACTTTCAACCTTACACCAAGGCTGTTATCCCTATGAGAAGTTATAATTTTTGTGACGAGAATCTCGTAATGGACTTTAACAGAATAAGCATCGCTAAATTAAATTAGATTTTTTATCGACACGATAAGCCCAACTTATCAAAACTCACATAACCATCAGAAATTGCAGCTTTTTTGTTTAAAGCGCTTAGAAAGTAGTTCGTCAATAGAGAACATGGAAAGAATAGTGGCAGAAAAGACAGCCCGTAAAGTACGGGCTGTGAACGGATTGCGTTAAATTTTGTCAGAGACCGCCAATGTTGCAGCCAAAACATCCTGTCCAAACAAGACACTACGCTCAGGAGACCAACCGTATAGAGGGTCTGGATGGTTGTTATTGTCTTTGAATGGCATCTCAATCGTGTAAGACAAACACTTGAATTGCTCTGCCACCCAGTTAGAGCCAACGGTTAGGTTCGCTTTACCCGGTTCATCTTTGTCGTAACCGATCTCGTCTTGGAACTCTGGTGTAATCGTCAGAAGTGCTTGTTTAAACGCGTTTTCCAACTCAGCCATGCCTTCGCCATAAGAAGGAATACCTTCAGAGCCCGCCACAAAGTTGTACGGGATAGCTTCATCACCATGAATATCTAGGAACATATCCACGCCAGTTTCTAGCATGCGCTCACGAACCAAGAAGACTTCAGGACTCTTTTCCATTGATGGCGTTTGCCACTCACGGTTTAGGTTTACGCCAACCGCGTTGGTACGTAGGTGGCCACGCACACCGCCGTCTGGGTTCATGTTTGGTACAACATAAAGTACTGCTTTTTCAAGCAATGCACGCGCAACCGTATCGTTCTCATCAAGCAGACGTTGGATCATGCCTTCCATGAACCATTCTGCCATCGTCTCACCTGGATGCTGACGTGCAATCATCCAGATTTTCTTTTTGCCTTCTTCTGGCTCACCGAAAGTAAGCAAGCTCATGTCATTGCCATCTAGCGTATGACCAAGCGTCTCTAGTTGGCAGTGGTGCGCGCTTTGTGCCATATGTAACAAGTCTAGGTGACGGTCGTACGTGTAAGGTGCAAAGTACGCGAAGTAAATTGAGCTGCGCTCAGGGATAACAGTGAAAGTCAGCGTGTCGCCATCGAACTCTGCTGGTACTCGGAACCACTCTTCACGATCGTAAGACGCAGCCACGTCGTAACCTTGCCAACCTTCTGGGTAAGCCGATTTCGCAAGATCAAGAAGTTTGATGGTGTGTGATTGCTCGGCTTCTGTCTCTAGACGGAAGTGGAACCACTGGTAGAATTCCGACATGTTGTCGTTAGGAATTTTGAGTTGGATGTCGTTTTTATGGTCCGCTTTCACTACGTGAATGCTGCCGCTGTCAAAGTTGCTGAATACTTTCATTTTATTACTCACCTTTTGCATCTGAGCTTGAAAGACTGAGGCTAACACAAAGGGAAGAGGTGCCTCTAACACTTTCACTTCTTCCCTATTCGTTTGCGATCAAAATATTCAGTTTAGTCGAGCTTATCCGCTTTGCCTGCTGGTCCCGCGAGTTTCGCTAGCCACTTATCCCAGATGAATGGCTTCTGCTCGTTATCTTCTGCTTCCTCTTTTCGACGTACTGCGTTGCGTACCATCATCGCTCCCGTCCATCTGAACGGCTCTGGCGGGAAATGCCCCAACGGCCCTTTGGCTAAACCGCTTTTCGTCCATTCATTCTCGATTCCCAATACCAATGAAGATAAGATCTTTCCGCCCATTCGAGTCTGCGCTACCCCATTACCCGAATAACCAAAGCCATAAAAGATATTGCTTTGGTTATCTAACTCACCGAAGAATGGAAAACCAGTTGCGGAGCGATCTGAACCGCCCGTCCATGAATAAGCGAACTCAGCCCCTTTCAAACGCGGGAACAACTTATCGAACGACTTACGCAGTAGCTCTTGATAGCGTGTCGGCTTGTTGAACATCGCGTTGACTTGGTTGTTGAAAGAGAACTGATTGCCGCCTTTCCCCAACATCAAACGCCCATCTGGCGTATCTCGGTAATAGTGGACGAAGATACGTGAATCCAACACGCTAGAACCGGCCTGCCAACCAGATTGAGTCAGCGCGTCACCAAGCGGTTTGGTGATCACCATATCGGAAGAGACCACCACAATACTGCTTTTGAATTGCTTAAACTGCTCCACCATCCATGCGTTTAATGCCAACACAACCTGCTGCGCTTGAACATTTCCTGTAGGTGTACAGACAGTGGCAGGTTTTCCATAATCTAAACGCGTCATCGGCGTATTCTCATAGATCTCAACACCCAACTCCATTGCGACGCATCTTAATCCTCTCGCCAATAAAGCAGGCTGAACGCTGGCAGCAACTGGAGAATGATAGCCTTCTATATTACGCGGCGACCCCGCATTGGCACGCAGCTCCTCAGTTTGGCAATGGCGCCAACTGTTCACTTCCAAACGCTTTAACTCGTCCACAACTGGCTGCATTCCCCCAGTTTGAGCGTGGTTGGTTGCCGTGTAATAAACCCCTTTCAATGATAATTGCGCATCGATGTTGTGCTGCTGACAAAAGTCGTCAATCTCTAGCACTGCTTGTTCCGACTCTTTTACCAACCAAGCGGCGTGCTCTTCGCCGAATAAGCGTTTCAAGGTCGGAAACTTTGTCGACCAAGTCAACATACAACCGCCGTTTGCGCCCGATGCACCGCTGCCGCACAAACCTTTTTCAATCACAACTACCTGTTTTTCCGGTGATTGCTGCTTAATCATGATCGCAGTCCAAAGACCTGTGTAGCCACCGCCGACAATAGCGACATCTGCTTGGATATTTTGTTGAAGTGGTTTAGCGGTTTCTGGCTGCTCAATTTCAAGCGCTTGCTTAAACCAATATGAAGGGTGAGTCATTCGATATCCTTTGTAAAAGTGACGCACACAACCGTGCTTTGTCACCACTTTACAAACCTACCGAATATTCAACGAGCTAGAAAAACTTACGCTGAGCGTTAGAAAATATTTATGAGATATTATATTTAAGAAACACATTCATCAGAAATATATATTTAATAATAAAAAAGGGGAGCAAATGCTCCCCAAAAATAATAGAACGAATATACAACAAGGATTAAACAGGCAATAGAGTTATAAATGCTAGCGAATAAATTAACTAACGATTACCAGGTTCACGCATGCGGTATTCGTATTTCACATTCAATATTGGTTGGTATGCGATTTGACCGTTATCTTGCAAGAATTCATCTACTGTTACTTTAGCATTAGTAATAGAGAAAGACTGGCGGTCTACGATATCAAATGAGCTTTTGAACTCGTCTCTTAGCTGCGCTGACGACTTGCTTTGATAGTTCTTAATCATTTCAAAGCCCATGTCGTAAGCGGCTTGTTTACTGTCTACAACATTACCATGAATGGTTCTGCTGTTATTAGTCCATTGGTAACCACCAGCAATAGCAGCGATTGGAGTAGCGGTTAATGCGATAAGACTTGCTAGAGTGATTAAACGTTTCATAATGTGCTCCTTACTTACCTTTTAAATATCGAGTTCCAAATACTCGATTAATGTAGGGTACGTATAGAGACCGATGAGATTATATTTTAATTTCAAAATAGGGAAAAAGTTCGAAATACTAAATATCACCAAAGAGCATGTGGCTACATAGTTACGCTACTAGTCTTTTACTTACTTATAGTTACCTAATCTTAGTATATTAATGCCCCAAAAATCCCCGCCACGATGGAAGTAACGCCAAGCCCTCGGGTGAAATACCATTTCTCTGACAGAAACCAAATCCCCATAAACAACCCAAACACAATGCTGATTTGCCTTAGTGCCACCACCAAACTCACGTTGTCGGTCATGGTCATCGCAAACAACACCAAGCCGTAGGTGGATGCCATCATTACCCCTGCCATGCTGGCTGTTTTGCGGATCTGCCACGCTGTCTTAATCTCATCTGGCTTGCCCGTAACTAAGCACCAAACAAGAACAGGAATACCTATCGCCCAAAACTGCACGCCTAAGTAAAAGATCGCACTGTACTGATCATTCAAGATCTCTGACGCTTGCCCGGTGAGTAAACTCAGCGCTTCTTTGTCGACCACCGAGTAACCCGTTGTGCCTATTGCGGCAATCAATGCCCAGAACACACCAACATTCAGATAAGAACCCAATGTCATCTGACGAAAGTTCGTCAGTGGTACCAGCATACAACCAAGGGTTATCAGCAAGAATCCAAGCCACTGCTGACTGGATAACTCATGCCCCAATGCCACACTGATTGCGCCGACCATCATCACAGGCAGTGCCCGAGCAATCGGATAAACCACACCCACGTCTGCGTGCTTATAAGCGACAATCAACCCGACCAGATAGACCATTTGTGAAATGCCGCTAATGAACAGCAATCCCCAAAACTCGCTCGGTAATGATGTCCAGCCAATGGCCGCCAAATACCAAATCAAATAAGGGGTAAGAATGAAACATGCAGAAAAGCTGGCCGCCATCGTAAACGCAAGTCCAGAGCCTGAGTTGCTTTTACCAAGGATATTCCAACCCGCATGGAGAACAGCAGAGAAAACGACGAGACTAATCGCCAACAAATCCATTTCAATGTTCCTGTCTGAATAAAATAAAGGCCCCGAGATGGAGCCTTAGATGATGGGAAAGTCCACTTAACGATTGAGTTCCGCCAGAGATTCAATGCTAATGGCATCGTGTCGCCAATACTCGATATCGCAATCAATTAACTCACCGTGTTGGTTGTAGTTGATGCGCTCCACCACCATCGCAGGCGTACCGGCTGTCGCACGCAGTGCCTGAGCCATTTCACCCAACAAAGTGCTGGTTGAAATGCGGTAGCGAATCTTTTGATACGTCACGCCATAATGATCGCGGTAAATGTCCGTCAGTGAATTTGATAAATCGTAATCCAGCAGGTTCGGAAACAGCTCTGGGCGAATGTAGTTTGTTACGAATACCACAGGTCTGTCTTCAAGGTATCGCACACGGTCGACTCGATACACGTCCGAGAAAGGTTGCAAGTTCAGCAAGCGCGCGGCTTGTTTGTTTGCCAAGGTCCCTTTTGCTGCGACCAACTCCGTTTTTGGCACACGATTTTGCGCTTTCGCCATGTTCGGGAAATTCAGCGTTTGGGTAGGGTCGTAACGCAATGGCTCAGGTGAGATAAACCAACCTCGGCGATCTTCGCGATAGATTCGACCTTCTGCTTCCAGCAGTGATAAAGCTTCACGCAAAGTGACGCGTGTAGTATCGAACGACTCCGCCAACTTACGCTCTGCTGGCAGTTTTTGACGCGGCGATAGCATGCCCGCTTCAATCTGTTCAACAATCGAATCTTTAATTTTTACGTATTGCACGAAGTGTCCTTATCTTTTGCGCCAAGCTTGTGTGCGATTCTCTAACAATTTACCCAAAGTCATCTGAACAATCTTCGCAATTGCGGCAGCCATCATGATCATCACAGCCATCGCTGCTGCAGCGCCAGTTTGACCTGCATCGTCCATATTCAGAATCGAGACCGAAGCCGGAATCGTATCGGTTGAGTAAAGGAATACTACCGCAGAAGTGGTGGTCAATGCATTAACAAACAAGTAAGTCGCAATGTCCAAAATCGCAGGTAAACACACAGGTAATGTCACTTTAAAGAATAACTTGTATTGAGGAAGCTTCACCGATGCCGCCGTGGCTTCAATCTCCGATGGCAACTGCTTTAGCGCTGTCAGGGCGGTCATGTGACCCACGGTGTAGTAATGCACTACCGTGTTAATCACCAAGAATGCCATGGTGCCATAAAGCACGTTCAGAGGATTGTTCACATCATTGAAGTAAAAGATGTAACCCAAGCCAAGTACCATACCAGGAACTGCCATTGGCACCACGCTAAGCATTTGCATCACTTGGCGAATTGGACCAAACGCACGTCCTTTCTCAATGCAGTAAGCACCAACAAAGATGATGGCTGTACCAATAACTGCCGTCCAACCTGCCAGCGTTAACGAGTTGAAGAATGGGCTCCAACCGTAAGTGCTCATTTCAGCAAAGTTATAGTTGTTTAGTGTCAGCGCTTTGTTCCAAGGCCAGAAAGTAACTAACGAGCCATACACCGCCATGCCAAGTACTGCCAACACTGCAATAGAAATGATGCTGCAGTAAACCAAACAAATGCTGTCGCGTGCTTTGTTAGGTTCTGGCTGATATGGCACCGAACGTGTGTCGAATAAGCTCTTCTGCTTTTTCTGTACCCAGCGGTCTGCGCCGAACGCCATTACCGCAGGGAATAGCAGCATAATGCTGGTCACCGCGCCCATAGCAAAGTTTTGTTGCCCCACAACTTGCTTGAAGATGTCAGTCGCCAGGACGTTGTAGCTTCCACCAATCACTTTCGGCACACCAAAGTCCGTAATAACTAACGTAAAGACGACGATAAGCGTACTGATCAAACCGTATTTTGCCGCAGGTAACGTCACCATAAAGAAGGTTTTGATGGGTGAAGTTTTAAGTGCGCGGGCTGCTTCATACAAGCGGGCATCAGAAGTGCGCAACGAAGTGGTTAAGATCATCAATGCATGAGGGAAGGTCCAGAAAATCAAACCCATCGAGATACCAATCACGCCATAAATCGAGTTTCCTAACAGCATCTCTTTAGCAATGCCTTGATTGCCGAAAAGGAAGATCAAACTGATCGCCGGCAACAACGAAGGCGCAAGGATCGGCGCAGTACCTAGAATTTGAAACAAACCTTTAAACGGCATGCATGAACGAGTCAGCGCGTAGGCATAGCCAAATGCAAGCACACCGACTACCGAGGTCACTATCACGCCCAAAGTGAAGGTGTTGCCTACCGACACCCACAAGCTTGAAGAGGAAAAGTATGTCGCAAAGTTTGCCAATCCGACAAATTCGCCATTGGCATTTTGCACACTCTTGGTCAACATTGCCCAAGGCGGCATTAAGATGAACAGCACCATCATGGTCGACAAGCCTGCGAGCAAACCGAACAACACAAGGTTGTCGCGGCTGACTCGTCCGAGTAGGGATTTTGCTTTGTCTTGTGTGGTCAGGCTATTCATCGTCATTGTCTTCGCATCCATGTTTACACCTACGCCGCTAGCGCTTTATCAACCGAGGGCACGGCGTAACCATGCAGCCCTTCTTCAGCAAACTGGATGTAACGTACATCGCCCGCCTTGATATTGAGTTTTTGAACCGTTTCCACAGGCACATCCACGACGATGGTTTTCGTTGAGCTGTCGTTTTGCAATACGCAATCAATGCGGAAAAACGCCCCCAGAAACTCGGTTGCGGTAACTCGCACAGGTAAAGAGTTGGTGTAGTTTTCAACGAACTTGATGCTTTCAGGGCGCACCGCAAGGTCGAAGCGGTCACCACGTTGAATCTTACGATTGGTCAAGCTTGGCGCTGACATCAGGGTTTCGGCAATCCGTACTTGGGAGTCCGTTGCGACTGAGGTTTCAATAAAGTTCATGCTGCCGACAAACTCAGCGACAAAACGCGTAGCTGGTTGCTGGTAGATCTCTTGAGGTGTGCCGACTTGCTCAATCACGCCATGGTTCATCACCACAATACGATCCGCCATCGACAGCGCTTCGTCCTGATCGTGTGTAACCATGATGGTGGTGATGCCAAGCTTACGTTGCAGCTTACAAATCTCGTCACGTAAGTGAACACGTACTTTTGCATCCAGCGCTGACAGCGGCTCATCAAGTAGCAGTAGACCCGGTGACAACGCCAATGCACGAGCCAAAGCGACACGTTGTTGTTGACCACCAGAAAGTTGGTTAGGGAATTTCTCGCCAGAGGTTGGAAGACCAATGGTTTCTAACCAGTAATCCACTTTCTCTAGCGCTTCTTTGGTCGACATTCCTTGATTCTTCAAACCCACCGCAATGTTCTCTTGCACAGTTAGGTTCGGAAATAGCGCGTAAGATTGGAATACGATGCCGAAATCGCGTTTCTCTGGTGGTAAGAATGTGGTCTCTTGACCGTTTTGAAAAATCGCACCAGACGTTGGCAAGTCTAAACCTGCAATGGCACGTAGCAGAGTGGTTTTACCGCAGCCAGAAGGACCAAGAAAACAAACGAACTCGCCCTTTTCAATCGCTAGCGAAATTTTCTTTAATGCAGTGAACTGTCCGAATTGCTTCACTACATTTTCGATATTTAGGTAATGTTGGTTAGTTGACATAACACACGCTCCAAATGGTATATACCAACTTTAATTTTGGAGTGTTACGTTCCAATGACAAATTTATAGCCAGAAGATGACAAATAGATGAAGGGCGATGAGGTTTGTTTTAGAAGTTTCAGCTTCACTCTATGAATTGCACTCTTATGCAACATCATACATTTTCATCACAAATACATTACCAAAATCCGACATATTTTGACGGTTCGCACGTCCTTTTATCTATAACTAGATATACACGCCCTGACAGATAAGGAAGTCTAGAAAAGCAAGTAGATTTCACCCCATTTTTGCAATTTTCACAGTTTTATCCGCAACTGAGATCAACACCGATAAGATCGATTTGTTGTCGCTCGCTACCCATTATTAATTGATTAAAATCAATGTTTTCAATTGGTGCTTCTCGTTAAATACCGTTAAATTACAATACACACAAAGACCACAACATCCCGTGGTATGGTATGAATTTTTTACTATATATTGTGCTTTAGTAACTAAGAGTGTTAGAGAGGAGAAGTGAAGCAAACATGCGCTACCGATAGTGCATAAAGGAAAGCCCCAGATGACGGCAATCAACTAGGGCTAAGTAGATAAAACTAACCCGAAGGTTACTGATATCTTGTGTTAGAGAAACTATAAATCAGCGAACTTTCGGGTGCAACTTTAATTAAGGAGCGCGCGATGAGATTTAAAGATCCATTGAAAGACTCAATTCGCGATACCTTACCCGCTGTAGCTAGAGGAATTCTAGCGGCTTTAGCTGGTAAGATTTTTGAACTGTTCATGTGATATACGAAGACTTTAGAAGGGGAGCCTTCTCTCCTTCCTTTCAGTTACACAATACGTTAACGCTTAGAGGCTTCATCTGCTCTCAAGATGGTCATTCCGGACGAGCCTAAGCGAGCCATCCGGAATCTCTTACAAGTACAATGCTAAGAAATTTCCAACTAACGGCTTTGCTACGTTCAACTTTCACAACCCCCTCCAACTCCCCCTTTTATCAGCATGGTTTGCCAAGCATTTGAATGTAGTTATCAAGGGGGAGAGTTTTCTTTTTCGTGGTTAGCTTAGTGCTCCCTTTATACAGACTTTGATGCTTTCACTATCACGAGCAACAAGTACAGTTAGTCCCTCCCCTTTACCAGCATGACTATTGTAGTCCGCTAAAGTTAAAGCCAAGGGGAGGTTAGGTGGGGTTGCGGCTTTTAGGCTTTTGACTTTCGCCTCTTACAGAAACAAAAAATCCACCTCAACCGAGGTGGATTTCAGCATTCAACTCAAAGCAAATTCAATTAAGACTTTGGCTCTGATTTCGCGTCGAACTTCTCAGACCATGCCGCTAGAATCTCTGCACGCTTGCTGCCCATTTGCGCGAAGTCCATCTTCGCCATGTTCTCTTGAACGTTCGGGAAGTTAGAAACCTTAGCTTTCACTTCTTTATGTGCAACCACTGGGTACATTTCTACGTAAAGCTCGTTTGCTGCTTTAGAGATTGACCAGTCGACAACACGTTTCGCTACATCCGACTCTTTTACTAGACCAACGGCTTCTGATTCCCAGCCGATGCCTTTTGGTGTGATAACCGCTAGTGGTGCGCCTTGTGTTTTCAGCTTCGCGCCGCGGCTCGCCATCGAAATACCGATAGCCACTTCACCCATACCCGCTTGAACACATGGCTTAGAGCCAGAGTGCGTGTAGTGTGCAATGTTCTTGTCTAGATCACGCATGTAGTTCCATGCCAGATCTTCACCCATGTTTTGTAGCCAAGCAGAAACCTGCATGTAGCCAGTGCCTGAAGAAGCTGGGTTAGGCATTGCAATGTGACCTTTGTAAACCGGCTTTGTTAGGTCTTCCCAAGACGTTGGTTTCGGTAGGTTAAGTTGTTTCGCTACCGCTTCGTTGAAACAAACTGCGTTAAAGAACGCATCGTTACCAAACCAAGCTTGGTTTGATTGAGGGTCGTTTAGGTTCGCGTGCAGCTCTTCCAAACCTTTTGGTGTGTAAGGCTTAAGAAGACCTTCATCTTTAAGCAGTGCCATTGACGAGCCAGCAAGACCCCAAACCACTTCCGCTTGAGGGTTGTTCTTTTCTGCCAGCAATTTCGCCGTCATGATACCGGTGGAATCGCGAACCCACTTAATCTTGATATCTGGGTTATCTTTCTCAAACGCAGACTTGTATTTAGCAAGAATGTCAGTTTCGAAAGCGGTGTAAACCGTGACTTCCTGTGCTGCCATTGCATTCGTAGCTAGCAGAGAGACAAGTGCAGCCAGCGATCCTTTCATCAAACGGTTTTTCATCATTTTCTCCAGTTAATTTGGCTAAGTTTTCATTTGGTCTGTACCAGTTGACAATATACACCCTACTGAGCCTTTGTGACGGATTCATGACCATTAAATGGCAGTTTTACGAAAATTATCGATGAATAATCGTTCAATTGATCCGCCATTTTCTGGATATTAAAGTTTTATGAAATTGGATATTCGCCTATTTACTGCCCTTTTCTTCCTCGCTAGAGTGAACTCGAAATTTGGTGTAGACCAACTAGCCTATTCTGATGGAAATCGAGATGAAAAACGAATACCTACTACTGACTCCAGGTCCTCTATCTACTTCTGAAACGGTACGTGAAGCCATGCTAAAAGACTGGTGTACTTGGGATGATGAATACAACAAAGACATTGTAGAAGTGATCCGCACTAAGCTTGTAAAACTGGCGACGGAGCAAGACGGCTACACCAGTGTACTAATGCAAGGTAGCGGCACCGCATCAGTCGAAGCAACGATTGGCAGTGCCATTGGCAAAGATGGAAAATTGTTGGTTGTCGACAACGGCGCTTACGGTGCACGTATCGCTCAGATCGCTGATTACCTAAATATTCCATGCCATGTAGTTTCCCCAGGTGAAACATCACAGCCACACTTGAACGAGGTGGAAACTGCATTGGCATCGGATCCTGCTATCACACACGTGGCAATTGTTCACTGCGAGACAACCACTGGCATGCTTAACCCAATTGAGGCATTTGCTTCTGCGGCAAAAGCACACGGTAAAGTGGTGATTCTCGATGCCATGTCGAGCTTTGGTGGCATTCCTATCGATATCGCTGAGCTAGGCATCGATTTTATGATCAGCTCTGCAAACAAATGTATTCAAGGCGTGCCGGGCTTTGGCTTTGTGATTGCGAAACAAACTGAGCTCGAAAAGTGCCAAGGTCAGGCTCGTTCTTTGAGCCTTGATCTTTACGACCAGTGGCACTGTATGGAAGTAAACCACGGCAAATGGCGTTTTAC
>Ga0209272_10000627_pt1 | contig 27223 bp, 27 predicted proteins | sample tdDd002_FD_187125 | JGI IMG/M metagenome (GOLD analysis project Ga0209272, IMG submission 187125) | Marine sediment microbial communities from the Atlantic coast under amendment with organic carbon and nitrate - tdDd00.2 (SPAdes)... | ecosystem: Environmental > Aquatic > Marine > Coastal >... | reverse complement strand
TTTTACTAGGAATTGTGTTATCATATATTAAATGATAATCGTTATCATTGAGGAGGACTTATGTCAGCGTTAATTATAGGAGCAGATAAATTAGGTAATATCCCAGTATTCTTGCACGATCAAGGTATCGATGATATCATCCACTGGGATGGTCGTAAAAAAGGTATGAGAAAAATGGAGATTCCTGAAAATGTAGAAATGGTCATATGTCTATATGATTTTTTAGAACACCGTTTGACTGAACGTGTAAAGAAAGTTACAAAGGAAAGAGATATTCCCTGTGTTTTCGCTAGAAGATCTATTTCAGATCTATCTAAGCAATGGGACAGATGTATTGGATGTAACAAATGTAAAAACAACTAAAAAACTGCCCCGAAGGGCAGTTTTTATCTTTTTACCATTGGGAATCCAATGACTTCTTTAATATGGGCCGAATCGGTTAAAAACATCATCAGTCTATCAATTCCAATGCCTAAACCACCTGTTGGTGGCATGCCTATATCAATCGCTTTTGTAAAAACTTCATCCATAGGCGAAGCAGTATCTAATCCACCACGAAGTGCTTCAGCTTGATCGTAAAGCAGTTCTCTTTGTCTTATAGGATCATTTAACTCACTATAGGCATTACCCAGCTCAATACCAACAACAAAAGGTTCAAAACGTTCTATTAGATTCTCATTGTCTCTATGCTTCTTACATAGTGGCGATGTCTCATAAGGGTAATCAATAATAAATGTAGGATCTACTATTCTATGTTCACATTCTGCTTCAAATAATTCATAGATCAATTCCCCTCTGCTATGATTTGGTACTGTATCTTCTATAGTTCTCTCACAGAGTTCTCTTAACATATCATCTGACATAGACTCTAAATTGATATTAAATACTTCCTCAACCATATCAAGCATCTTTACACGCTTCCAAGGTGTTTTGAAATCAACTTCTACTTCATTGATCACAGCTTTAGTTGTTCCATTAACCGTCATAAAAGTATGTTCATACAGATGTTCCATTAAATCCATCATATCATTATAATCTGCATAAGATTGATAACATTCAAACAATGTAAATTCAGGGTAATGTGTTTTATCAATCCCTTCATTTCTAAACGAACGGCTAAATGTATAAACACGATCAATACCACCAACTATGTATCTCTTTAAATATAATTCTGGTGAAACACTTAAGAAAGCTTCAGAGCTTAATGCATTAACTGTTGTTACAAATGGTTGTGCTTCACCACCACCATAACTCATATCAACAACAGGTGTATCCATCTCCAAATAACCTCTCTCACTCATAAATGATCTGATAGCTGCCATCCCATTGGCTCTTTTTACAAGTTTGTCTCTTACACTTGGATTCATCACCATATCTAACGATCTATGTCTAACCTTTGCTTCAGGATCTTGTAAACCTTTATGCTTATCAGGCAGTGGTCTGATGCTCTTTGTTAGAATCTCCAAAGAAGTTGCTCTTATTGTCATCTCACCTGTCTTAGTTTCAAACAATTCACCTGTGATACCAATAATATCTCCCACTTCTAAATTAGCCATAATAACAGCTGATACTTTCTTTTGATTCAAGTACACTTGGATCTCACCACTATGGTCTCTTAAGTTTAAAAAACAGCTTTTACCCATGTTTCTTGAAAGCATCACACGACCAGCTATTTTATAAGTACTATCTAAAGTCGTAATTTCAGAAATTGTATGTTCCCTTTCATAATGATAAGGATAAGGGTTTATCCCCTCTTCTTTTAGTTTGTTAACTTTCTCTAAACGATTAGAGATGTGTTCATTAAAATCATCAAATAAATGTCTCATAATATCCTCCTTGGATCTAATTGGGGATAGTTTCTTAAAGATTGAATGTAAATAAAAAACTCCCGTTCTCAAGACTATGTCTTGAGGACGAGAGTTACTTCGCGTTACCACCTCAATTTGTTTATGCATCACCACATAAACCTCTTCAAGTACTATCATACTCTATCTCTATAACGGGAGAATCCCGGCGTAGTATCATTTTCAATCCGTACGCTGCTCAGAGGCTTTTTTCAATTCATTTCCACTACGTCTTCTCACCACCAGACGCTCTCTGAAAGTTTCAATTAATTTACTCTTCTCATCTTCGCTTTTAATAATATATTGAGTATAGAATAATTTATAAAACATGTCAATACGAATAAATATATTTTTCAAGTAAAAAAAATAAAGCCAGATCAAATGATCTGGCTAATTATTTATTATGCAGCTTTTTCAACTTCTTCAGCTGGATGCATAGTAATTCCAGTATATCCGTAAATTACAGAGATAATTGGGTTACAAATGTTGATAATACAGTAAGGAATATAAGTAAATGGAGCTAAACCTAATGTACTAATCATGTACGCACCACATGTGTTCCAAGGAACTAATGGAGAAGTAAGAGTAGCTGAATCTTCTAAAGCTCTAGATAAGTTCTTAGGATGTAATCCCATCTTATCATAAGACTCTTTGTACATTCTACCTGGAATAACGATAGCTAAGTATTGGTCTCCAGCGATGATGTTCATGAAGATAGCAGTTAATACTGTAGATAGTACAAGACCACCTCTACCTTTAAGAACTGATAAAATACCATCAGCTAAAGCTCTTAACATACCAGTTTTTTCCATAACACCACCAAATGTTAATGCACATAAGATAAGTGAAATAGTCCACATCATAGAATCCATACCACCACGGTTAAGTAAATCATTTACCATGCCAACACCTGTATCAAACTCGTTACCATAATGTAACACGTTGATTGTGTCTAGTAAATTGTATCCATCTTGGAATATTAACATTGCTGCTGCACCAAGAATTGCTCCACCGAATAATCCCGGAATTGCAGGAACTTTCATAATAACAGCACCGATTACGATTACAGGAATAAGTAATAATAATGGGTTAATTGTAAATGTGCTTTCTAAAGCAGCAAATACTTCGTTAATTGATGATTGATCTACGTTTCCAGAAGCTTGTAATCCTAAAACACCAAACACAACAAGTGCGATAATGTAAGAAGGACCAGTTGTATAAATCATATGCTTGATATGATCAAATAATTTAGCACCAGATACTGCAGGAGCTAAGTTTGTAGTGTCTGACAATGGAGACATCTTATCACCAAAGTAAGCACCAGAGATAATTGCACCACCAATCATGTTAATATTGATACCAAGACCTGTACCAACACCCATAAGAGCGATACCTACTGTAGCAGCTGTAGTCCATGAAGAACCAGTAGCTAATGCAACAATAGAACAAATTAATAATGTTGCGATCAAGAATATACCCGGAGATAAAACTTTCAGTCCGTAGTAAATCATTGTTGGAACAATACCTGAAGCAATCCAAGTACCTACTACCATACCAATAATCATAAGGATAATAATTGCACCCATTGACATCTTGATAACGTCTACAATACCTTCTTCAAGTTCAACCCAAGTGTACTTTAGAACCACCATTGCAAATATTGCTGCAAACATTGCTGCACTAAATAATGGAATATGTACATCTGCGCCAGCTTCCTTAATGATGATTACGTAAAATAAACTAACCACTAGGAATAAGATTGGTATTAACGCCATACCGATTGTTGCTTTTTTCTTTTGATTTTGATTCAAAATAATTCCCCCCTTTTATAAATTCTCTTACATTATATTATAAGCATCTCAAAAAAACTCATAAAAATACGAAATGTTTTAAAATTTGTTAATTATTTATAAAGTTCAGAATTTTTTAGTATTTAAATACAATTCAATTTCAGCTGTTATATTTTTCACTAATTTATGTTTATGCAAAGGTTTTCCTGACATATTTTGAGGATTGAATTGCAATATTGTTAAGATTTCTTTCAATATCATCCCGCTGTCAGTCTCATTTCAACACATTAATATACATGTCGTCGTATAGTTATACACAGTTGTTAAAAAAAAGATAAACTTAGTCGTTTATCATGTATTTTTTAGATTTTTTTTTGAAAAACAAATTAAAGTCTATAATTATGAAATTTAACAATAATCGAGTATTTTTTTATAAGCCATGTATTCAGTCATAAACAATGAATCATTTTGAGGATCAAATAGAATCATCGTTATCAATCTAAATAGTACAGCCCGTAAAATATTTTGTTTATCAGGTATTCTATCTAAATATTCTAATGCAACTTCTGCCCAAGCTATTTGATCACATACCATAATCGCATCAGCATAGTCTCTTGTACCTATCGTTGGTGAAAAATCAATTATTAATGGCTTCAACGACTTATCAAAAAGTATATTACCGCCTAGATCACTATGAATGATTTGACCATTTTTTCTGTTTGTATTATCCAAACGCATCAATAAAGGCTCTACAATCCCTTTAGATATAGAATGTATCTGTTCAGGCAATCTCATCTCTCGCCACACGATTCTATGGGCCGTTGACCAAGGATCGTCAGCATAAGGCATATCTAGAAACGATATAGTTCTCAAGTCGTTATGAAAACTTTTCGAGATTTTTAGCTTTTCATCTATCAAACCATCTTGTTCAACACCAATCTCAAACCGTGTACACACATAATTCTTATAAACATAATTACCATCCATCGAACGTATCGGTTTAGAGATTCTGTATCCTATAGGTCTTATGTCATCTAATACCGCCATACACCAATTAGTATAATCAGCATCATCAACAGGCTTTAACACATATTCTCCTACTTTAATGGAAGTATCTTGTCCACCAGCAAGTTTTGTAACCGTACCTGTTATGTTAAACGCTTTTATAATGTCTTCCATTTTCCCTCCAACTGTTCATTAGTTTCGTAATACAAGTATAATCAAAAACGAAAAAAAATACACTGCATAGCAGTGTATTAATCTTGAATAATTTCTACAGTAACTCTTTTTTTAGTCTTAGTAGCTGCTGCTTTCACAACTGTTCTAATTGCCTTAGCAATACGACCTTGTTTACCGATAACTTTTCCCATATCATCAGGACTCACACGTAATTCAACGATTACTGATTGAGCTCCTTCCACTTCGTTAACTTTAACAGCTTCAGGATTATCAACTAACGATTGAGCGATTAATTTAACCAGTTCACCCATTTGGACACCTCCTAGTGATTAACCTTACTTAGTGATGATACCTTCAGATTTTAATAATCTCTTAACTGTCTCAGTTGGTTGAGCTCCAGTTGCTAACCACTTTTGAACTTTTTCAGCGTCAACTTTTAAAGTCTTCTCTTCGTTCATTGGGTTGTAGTAACCTACTTGCTCAATAATTCTTCCGTCTCTTGGTGAACGAGAATCTGCAACTACTAGTCTATAAAAAGGCTTCTTCTTAGTACCCATTCTCTTCATTCTAATCTTAACTGCCATAATTGTACCTCCTAGGTAAATAATATTTATTAATAGTAATTATACTAATACTAACTTATTAAAACGGTAGCCCCATGCCACCTTTTTTCATTTTTTTAGCGAAAGCAGGATTATTAAACTGCTTCATCATTTTCTTTGTTTGTGCATGTTGCTTCAGTAATTTATTAACAGCGTTTACTGTTGATCCACTACCCTTTGCAATTCTTTTTCTTCTGTTCGCATTGATGATTTGTGGATTTCTTCTTTCCTCTGGAGTCATCGATTGAATAATCGCTTCCAGTCTTAAGAATTCTTTTTCATCAACATCAACGCCTTTCATGGCTTTACTGTTCATACCCGGAATCATTTTAAGTAAATCCCCGATAGGTCCCATGCTTTTCATTTGCTGTAGTTGATCCATAAAGTCTTCTAAGTCGAATTCATTTTTTCTCATTTTCGACTCTAACTTCTTCATTTTTTCTTCATCCATGTTAAGCTGTGCTTTTTCTATTAAAGAAAGTACATCACCCATACCAAGGATTCTTGAAGCCATTCTATCAGGATGGAATTCTTCTAAATCAGTTAATTTTTCACCTACACCAACAAATTTAATTGGTTTACCTGTAACAGCTCTTACAGAAAGTGCCGCACCACCACGTGAGTCACCATCAAGTTTTGTTAAAATAACACCGTTAACATCTAACTTTTCATTAAATGTTTCAGCTACATTAACTGCATCTTGACCCGTCATAGCATCTATTACAAGTAAGATTTCATGAGGCTGAACAATCTCTTTAACATCTTCAAGTTCATCCATTAAAGCTTCATCTATATGCAAACGACCTGCTGTATCAATAATCAATACATCATAACCCTTTACTTGAGCTTCTTTTAAAGCTTCTCGTGCAATTTTTCTAGGATCTTCTTGACCCATAGCAAATACAGGAATATCTAATTGTCCACCAACAACCTGAAGTTGTTTGATCGCTGCAGGTCTATAAATATCACAAGCAGCCAAAAGTGGTCTTTTACCTTTTTCTTTTATGAAATTACCAAGCTTTCCAGCCATAGTTGTTTTACCAGCACCTTGTAGACCACATAACATGATTACAGTTGGCGGTTGAGAGGCAAAATCTAATTTTTCAACTTTATCTCCCATTAAGCTTGTTAATTCCTCATTAACAATCTTTATAACCATTTGACCTGGTGTAAGGCTTTTCATAACCTCTTCACCTTTAGCTCTTTCAGAAACCGTTTTTATAAACTTCTTAACAATCATAAAGTTTACATCTGCTTCTAGAAGTGCTAACTTGATTTCTCTCATTGCATCTTTTATATCTTTTTCACTCAATTTACCTTTTCCCTTTAGGAATTTAAAGGTATCTTGAAGTTTGTCTGCTAAACTTTCAAAAGCCATATTGCCCTCTATTCTATCATCTCTTCGATGTCGTTCATCACGATAGAAACAACTTCCTTCACTTTAGATCTTAAAGTATGCTCATCATGATCAACTATTTGAGATAAATCCATCATCTTAATATTGATGTCATTTAATAATCTGTTATTGTTATTAAACTTATCCATCAATCCCAATTTGTTTTCGTAATCTTCTAATGTTTTCGTTGCACGTTTCACAGCATCGTGTACGCCTTGACGACTAATGTTTAAATCCTCAGCTATTTCTCCAAGAGAAAAATCATCTAAACAATATAGACTTAGAACATCTCTTTGTTTAGCAGTGAGAAGTTCTCCATAGAAAGCAAACAAGTCTGCAACGAACATTTTCTTTGATAACATCTTATCTCCTAGCTGTAAAGGTATTTTACTTTACAGGAGAATTATATACGAGTCCCGACTTAAAGTCAAGACTTATTAACATTTTAAAAACTTATTTTTGATTGCTAAATAACTAAAGTATTATTTACCTAATAAAGCGTCTGCAAAACTACGTGGATCAAACCTTTGAAGGTCATCAATACCTTCACCAACTCCAATTAATTTTACTGGGATATTAAGCTCATGATTAACAGCTAAAACAGCACCACCTTTTGCAGAACCATCTAGTTTTGTTAGTACAATACCACTAATTGGTGTTACTTCTTTAAATAATTTAGCTTGTTGAATTGCATTTTGTCCTGTTGTTCCATCCAAAACAAGTAAAACTTCTTTTTCAGCATTTGGGTATTCTCTTTCAACGACTTTGAATACTTTTTCAAGCTCTTTCATTAAGTTTTTCTTATTATGAAGTCTTCCGGCTGTATCAACGATAAGAACCTCAGTATTTCTAGAACGGGCCGCATGTACTGCATCATATACTACAGCAGCAGGATCAGAACCTTCCGATTGAGCAATAACTTCAACCTCACTTCTATCACCCCATACTTTTAATTGATCAATAGCAGCAGCTCTAAATGTATCAGCAGCAGCTAACAATACATCTTTTCCATCACTTTTAAGAAGATGTGTTATCTTACCAATAGAAGTCGTTTTACCTGCACCGTTAACACCAATAACAAATACAATTGATGGTGGATTGTCAACTCTAAGATTTGGTTCCTCATGTGTCATCATCTCAACAAGTACATCTTTTAGTACTGGTTTTACATCTTTCGAATCTGTAATCTTTCTAGCTGTTAACTCATCTCTTAATTTATCAATGATATCCATTGTAGTCGACATACCAACATCAGCCATTACTAAGATTTCTTCAATCTCTTCTAATAACTCTTCATCGATCTTGCCATAATTATTAATTAGATTATCAATTTTATCAGTGAAGTTCTTTTGAGTCTTTAACAAGCCATCCTGAAGTTTTGCAAAAAATGATTTCTTCTTAGGTTTTTCTACAACCGTTTCAACAAACTCTTCTACTTCTTCTTGAACGTCCTCTATAACGCCTTTGACTTCCTCTATAACTTCTTGAACTTCTTCTTTAATCTCTTCAACAGTTTCTTTCGCTTCTTCTACAACATCTTCAACAGTTACTTTTATTTCATCAACTACACTGTTTTCCTCTTGTAATTCAGCTTCTAATTCAGCTTCTATATCTTCGTTAGAAATTTGACCTTCAATTTCTTCTACAACTTCTTCTTTTTTTTCTTTTTTACCAAATAACTTCTTAAACATTATGTCTTCTCCTACTCTAAAATTGCATCTTCTAACTTAACAGATATCATTTTTGATATACCAAACTCTTGCATAGTAACACCGAATAGATTGTCTGCAATTTCCATCGTACCTTTTCTATGTGTGATGATAACAAACTGCGAATTTCTAGTGAACTCCTTAAGGAAATCAGCAAATCTATAAACGTTAACATCATCAAGCGCTGCTTCAATCTCATCTAATATACAGAATGGCGCAGGCTTAGTTTTCAATATGGCAAATAACAACGCAATTGCAGTTAAAGCTTTTTCACCACCTGATAACAATGAAATATTTTGCAACTTCTTACCCGGGGGTTGTACATTGATGCCGATATCAGATTCCAAAACATTATCAGGATCCAATAAAGTCAATTCTGCGCTACCTCCAACAAAAAGATTTTCAAAGATCTCAGCAAAATGAATTTTTACCACATCGAAACATAACAAGAATTTCTCTTTCATTTCCTTTTCAAGTTCTCGTATTAATTTCTTCAAGGTATTTCTTGCTTCAACCAAATCATCATGTTGTTCTTTTAAGAAATGATAACGTTCATAAACTTCTTCATATTCTTCTATTGCATGAATATTTACATCACCAATAACTTTTAATTCTCTTCTTATTTCTTTAATATCTTTATTGGCACCAGTCACGTCTATGTCTTTTTTACATTTTATAGCATCTTCTGGTGTCATTTCATAACGTTCAAATAGTCTTGCTGCAATATCTTCTCTATGAACGTCATATTTGGCTTTTTTAATTTCGTATTTATGAAGTGTTTCTCTTAGATTCTCAATATAATCAAATAAAGCTTTATTGTTTGTATTGATTTCATGGATACTCTTCTCATACGATTTAATATCCTTGTGGATTTTTTCCATTTCCACATGTTTATTAGATGACGCTTTATTAATGGATTCTTTTTTCTTTGATAATACTTCTAAAGATTCTTTTAACTCATTTAATAAGACGATGCCATCATTTAAGAGTTGTTGACTTTGGTCTGATTGATCTAAAAGCAGATTATGAGATTCATTCAATCGATTTAGATCGAGTTCAACGTTTTTAAGCGTTTCTAATAAAGAAGCATTCTTAACTTTAACTTCTGTTAACGACTCTCTAAGAGATTGCATTTTAAGTTTTAAACCATCTAACTTCGTTAGATCTTCAGATATTTGAAGTTCCAACTCTTTATTTTCAGCTTCTAATTGTTTGATGATATCTTCTTTTTTAGTAATTGCATCATGAACAGATTGAATATCATTTTCTATGATAATACGTTCACTCTTTCTTTTACTAGACAGACTCATTAAACGAGTTAGCTCATCTTTAACCACTTGAATATCATTTTCTTTTTTAGCGATTTGTAATCTGATTTCTTCACTAATTTTTGAGTTTTGTTCATATTCATAACGATACTCTTTTTGATCATCTCTTAATTTTTGAACTTGTTCAGATAATTTCTTAATCTCATCATCTGTTTGAACAATCGATTCCTCTAGTTCATCAATTTTTCTTTTTCTACTTAAGATACCCGCAGAACGCGATTTATACGATCCACCAGTAATTGTCCCTCCAGGTATAAACACATCACCTTCTAGGGTTACAACCTTATATTTAAGATCTTTTATTTTAAGAGCTTCTGTAGCGGTTTCAACTGTATCTACAATAACAGTCCGACCAACTAAGTAGTCATAAAGAACATCGTATTTAGAATCATAGTCAAAGAGTTCATTCGCTTTACCGATATACCCTTTTATTTTACCCAATGCGTTTAAGATGTTTTTTTGATCACCTTTAGATTTAATTGTACTCAACGGGATAAATGTTACTCGACCACCATTTGTACGTTTTAACTCAGCAATTATCTTCTTGGCATCATTTGGCGTTTCTACAACTAAATTTTGTATAGATTTCCCAAGTGCTATCTCAAGAGCTACCTCATATTTTTTTGGAATACTCATAAGCGAAGCAACAACACCATCAAGACCTTCTTTTAGATTAGTGTTTCTGTCTACCATCTGAAGCGCCTTCTTAACAGAGTGATCATATCCCGCATGATCTTTTTCCATTTGTTTTAATAGTGTACACTCAGTAGAATACTCTGTTAGTTTCTTTCTTTGGTCATTTAAAAGTACATTGTCATTTTGTAATTGAACTTCAAACTTCTTTAAGGCACTTTTAAGTTTTTCAGATTCTTTGTTTAGATTCGATTCCGATTCTTTAAAACCTTGTAACTGATGATCATGTTCTTTATCTTTAGTCTTTGCTTCTTCAGCTAAAGCATCAGTCTCATCAATTTCTTTATCTAACGTTTCGCGTCGTGCCATATGATTTTCTAATATGGTGTGATACGAACCAATCTCACTTTTGTTTTTCTCAGCTTCATTAAGTTTTGTAATAATAGACTGTCTATGAGCCTCACTCATGTTTTCTGCATCAAACAGTGCATTAGAAACAGTTTCAAAATTCTGTTGTTTAGACGCTATTTCACTTTGAATACCTGATAAAGTTTCAGTTAATTCATCTTTCTGTTGAATTGCTGCATCTTTTTTAGTTTTTACTTCCTGTACCTGAATATTATTGGCTTCCAAAACAGCTTTCAATCGTGCTTCTTCACTTTGATTGGCATCCATCTTTGTTTTAACAACATTCATATCACCATCAATACCAGCAATAACATTCTTATCTTCATAGAATGAATTCTGAACATTAATCAAAGCTTGATTAGAAGATTCAATTTTTAAATTCAATTGATTCTTTTCTTCAAACAAATGTTTTTGTGACGCACTATTTTCTTGTAAAGCTATCGAAGTATCATTTAAATTCTGAGTTTCTTTTTGAATTTTTTTATCGACACTCTCAATTTCATTGATAAATAAATTAAGTTCTAGTTCCGAGAGTCTATCAGTAAGTTCAATATGTTTTTTAGCTTTTTCACTTTCAATTCGAAGAGGTTCAACTCTTCCAGATAGTTCACTGAATATATCTTCAATTCGAATCAAGTTTTGTTCTGTATTATCCAGTTTTCTTTCAGTCTCTCTTTTACGAGTTTTAAACTTAACAATACCAGCTGCCTCTTCAAACAACTGTCTTCTCTCATCAGGGTTATTTGACAATACCCTTTCAATACGGCCCTGACCAATAATAGAATAACCATCGGTTCCGATACCTGTATCCATAAACAAATCACGGACATCTTTCAATCGACAGTTTGTATCATTTATCAGATATTCACTTTCACCAGAACGGTAGACCCTTCTACAGACTTTTACTTCGTTATAATCCAATGAAAAATAACGTTCTGAATTATCAAAGACCAACGTTACTTCAGCCATACCAAGTTTCTTTCTATGGTTGGTACCATTGAAGATGATATCTTCCATCTTGGTACCACGAAGTGTTTTAATCTTTTGTTCTCCAAGTACCCATCTTACGGCATCGGTTATATTACTTTTCCCACTACCATTTGGTCCAACGATACACGTTACACCATTATCAAAGTCAATATAAGTTTTATCTGCAAAGGATTTGAATCCTCTCATCTCTAATCGTTTTAAGTACACTTAACACCTCTTTTTAATTATTACACATCCCATTTATTATCTCATATTTATAGTCTAGATGATAGTTATTTTAGGGACTTTAAATACTTTATCATTCATTTTAATTTCAAAATAATCTCTATCCATCTCTTTCGGATAGACTTTTACTTTACCTAAATTATATTGCTGTTCTATTTCATTTAGATTCATTCTTTTTTGTCCAACCAAATATGATATTTCTTTCGGATGTACACTTATATCAAACATTTCAGGGTTATGACTTTTTAAAAAATGATGTAGTGATTCCAAGTATAAATAACTCTCTACATATTGTCTGAAAGAAGGATGATAAGGTCCTGCAACATAGGCTTCCAAAGCCTCAGTAGCCTGTAAACCCATTCTTATAACCGTGATATTAGAACTGTCATATAATTTGTACAATCGACTTGTCCATCTTACAGCTGTCTTTAAATCCAAAGGTTTGTAAGTCCCTTTATGGTACATCACTTCCAGTTCAGTGCCTTCAATAACAATTGTAGGATAGATTCTAACCATATCTGGTTTTAAAGAAATGATCTTTCGAGTTGTCATAAGAGACTTCTCATATGTATCTCCTGGTAATCCAATCATCATCTGAAGTCCAAGTTTGATGTTGTTATCTTTAATCAATTTGCATGCTGTTTCTACCGATTGTAGGTCGTGACCTCTATTAGACAATTCTAATACATCACTAATAAGTGACTGTACGCCCAACTCAATAGTTGTAACATTATATGATTTTAAGTTTTTTATAATTCTTTCATCAATGTAATCAGGCCTAGTTGATAGACGAATGCCATCAATTAAGCCTGTTGTAATATAACTATTTGCTAGTTCTAAATATTCTGTTTGAACAGCTTCCGGAATACCTGTGAAACTACCACCAAAAAATGCTATTTCAATAGTTGTGTTTTCATCCACTCTATTTATACTCTTTAGATGATCCTCAATAATAGCTTGCGCTTCTTTTATGTCTTGGGCATGGTCATATCCTGTAATTTTCTTTTGGTTACAAAAAACACAATCATGAGGACAACCTGCATGAGGGACAAATATAGGAATATTATAGTGTTTGCTCAAATTTACCACTCCTCAAAGCCATTTTTGCAGCTTCTTGTTCTGATTCTTTTTTACTTCTACCTTCACCGATACCAATAACATTACCATTGAGTTTCACGGCAGTTCTAAATAATTTTCTATGATCAGGACCTTTTTCTTCCATTAATTCATATTTAATTCTGTTCTCTTTTTTAGTTTGGATAAGCTCTTGTAAATGAGTTTTGTAATCATCAACAATCAATCCTTTTTCAGCCATATTGATCTTATCTTGCATAAATGCAAAGATAAATGGTTTTACTATCTCAAATCCACCATCTAAATAGAGAGCAGCAATAAGCGCCTCAAAAGCATCTGCAAGTATTGAACGTCTTGTTCGACCACCAGTTAACGCTTCCCCTTTACCAAAGAGCATATATTCTCCCAGTTCCAGTTCTGCTGCTACCTCTGCCAGTGTACTCTCACAAACGATTTTAGATCTCATTTTTGTCAGTTCACCTTCTTTGAATTCAGGATGCTCAGAATAAACATATTCACTGATAACAATACCTAAAACTGAATCACCAAGAAATTCCAATCGTTCATTGTAATCTGAAGTCTTATCTCTTAATTCATTGGCATATGAACTATGTGTAAGTGCCAATCTCAAAATAGATTGATCTCTAAACTTGTAGTTAAGTATTTCTTCTAGTCGTTCTAATTTTCTCATAATCTCTCCCTTTAGAAGAATTACTAAATTAGGAAAATCATAATGCTTATGACCTATCTAATTGAGTAATTCAAGTTAATGTATACAATTCTTAGTTTACCATAAATGCAGGCTTCTTTATACGATAAAACGTACTTTTTTTTAACAGAATACTTGTATTTCCCCCTTCACTTCTCTATCATGTATATAACGGAGGTAGTATTTATGAAAAACTATTCATTTACCGATATATTAGGCCCTATTATGATTGGACCATCAAGTTCTCATACCGCTGGTGCAGCAAAACTTGGGTTAATTGCCAAATACATCAACAACAAACCATTCAGCAAAGTTTTATTCCAACTACACGGTTCTTTTGCGATGACGTATAAAGGTCATGGTACGGATAAAGCTTTAATAGGAGGCGTCTTAGGTTTAGAACCTGACGATACCTTTTTAAGACATGCTTATCGTCTGGCTGTAAACGAAAAAGTCGAAGTTCATTTTGAAGAAATAGAACTCGACGGCGAACATCCAAATAGCGTGAATTTTGTCTTTTACAACGATGACAACTCCATCAACCATATAATGGGTTCTTCCATTGGCGGTGGCGACATTATCATAAAAAAAATCAATGATTTTGATGTCGATTTCACAGGAACATATCCAACATTGATAGTAAAACACATGGATAAAAAAGGCATCCTGAGTTCTATTACGACTGTACTAGCATGCAAGGAAATCAATATTGCTACAATGGAGGTCAGTCGTACATCTAAAAATAAGAATGCATCAATTATCATTGAGTGTGATGAATCAATATCAGAAGAAGTCTTGGGATATATAAGGGATTTAGATGATGTCTTAAGTGTTAAATACATCGACATAAACAGAGGTGATCAATATGTATAGAAACGGACGTGAACTACTTAAACTCACAAAAGAATATAACTGCTCGATAGCTGAAGTTCTCTATAGAAAAGAAGATGAATATTGTGATAAACCAAAAGAAATGGTTTACAACAATACCAAAGAGATATTGAAGGTTATGAGAAATTCATCCCAAGCCGCTATTGAAAATCCAGAAAATTATCAAGGTCACATCATTGGTGGCGACGCAAAGAAAATGAATGATTATAGCCAACAAGCTACATATGCAGGTAGTTTTATCAATCAAGCTATGGCAAGAGCGTTTTCTTCTTCTGAAGTCAATGCCAGTATGGGTAAAATTTGTGCTGCGCCTACAGCAGGCAGTTGCGGCATCTTACCAGCAGCGTTATTTACAGCCGAAGAACAGTTTTCACTTGATGAGGACACATTAATAAATGGCTTACTGACAAGTGCTGCCATCGGAGAAATCATTACAATGAACGCCACGGTTTCTGGCGCTGAGGGTGGTTGTCAGGCAGAATGCGGTTCTGCTGCTGCTATGGCGGCAGGCATGTTGGTTGTTTTCAGAGAAGGAACACCAGAACAAGCTCTTAACGCTTCAGCTATCGCACTTAAAAACATCATGGGTTTGGTATGTGATCCAATTGCAGGTTTAGTCGAAGCGCCATGCGCTAAAAGAAATGCTTCCGGTGTTGTAAATGCTATGATTTCAGCTGATATGTCTTTAGCAGGTGTCAACAGCGTTATTCCATTTGACGAAGTCGTTGAAGCCATGTACAAAGTTGGCAAAGCACTACCGATTACATTAAAAGAAACAGCCTTAGGTGGCATCGCCAAAACCAAGACTGCTCAATCTATACAAAACGATATTTATAAACGAGATTAGTCTCGTTTATTTTATTGGAATATAAATATACATCTTTGATTTTTTATCACCTGGTTTAAAGTCTTTGTCATATAACTCAAAATCATAAGTAAAGACAACTTCATAACCGCTTTCCGGTAGCCATTGTGAATAAATCGCTTTATAAGTATCCCCTAACATTTCTACAGGACCCTTATGTGTAAAAACTGCATATTTTTTATGAGGAACATCCCATACTTCCATACCTTTTGGGATTTCTTTACCATCATAGACTTCAACACCTGCTAAGTATTTAAAATCATTAGGATTGTCTAAATCTACATCTTCTACATTTTCTTCTAATGGTTCACAAATACCATACGACTTCATATTGTTTTTTGATGATGTTATTTCTTGTACTCGAGTAAAGAACTCCTGCCATAATCCACCAATCTCTTGATTTTCGTTTTTACCTTTGTAAACTAGACCCATTACTTTTAAATCTTCTATAATAATTATTTCTGGTTTCACTTCAAGTCCTCCTTGCATCCAAATTATTTTACTAACGTCTAGAGGATTTATGAGAATCTTTCTTTGTCCTAATTTTCTAAACCGTCCCGGCGAAATACCGTATGCAGAAGTAAACGACCTCGTAAATGCATCCTGAGATGAAAATTGATAATCCAAAGCGATATCAATGATTTTATGGCTGGTCTCAACCAGCTCTACTGCAGCTTCAGACAGCCTTCTACCTCTTATATACTCACTGATTGAATAACCCGTAAACAAATGGAACACTCTTGAAAAGTGCCATCTACTAAATCCGTTTATTTCAGTTAATTCGTCTAATGAAAAAGATTCACATAAATTGTGTTCGACATATGAAATGGTTTTACTGAGCGCGCTTTGATAATACATTTCCTACCTCCTAATGCTATTATAAACTATAAAATAATTTTTTTTTTGACATTTCGTGTCATAAAATAAGTCATCATTGGTTTCATGTTACAAAAGACTTCTATCCTAAATTACATTGTAACCTTGAAATAAAAAAAAGAATAGCTAAGCTATTCTTCAAGATCTACTGTTAAATATTTATAGTCTTTACCTTGTTCAACAGGTTCTTCAAAGTATGCTGTATAAAGCACTTTACCATCAAATCCTTCACCAAGGCCTTTTAACAACTCAGAAGCAGATGCATGTAACTTTTTAGCTTCTGCTTTTATGATGGTTTCATTGGCTTGATTTTCAGGTACGTTACTCACATATATTACACGACAGTAGAAACCGTCATCATATTTATTACTTGTAATAGCATACAGTTGAACATAAGTATCTTCTGCTATCTTTACATCAATTGGGAATGTAAACTCCTCAGTGATTGAATTCGCTATTCTTACCATATTATCTGCAACCAATTCATCATTTGAATAATATACATATGGTGATGGAGAAACAAATTCTCCTGCTAACTCATTATATAACCATGCTGAGATCAAATTGTCATCTGCTTCTAATCCGTCAGCTTTATCAATTAAAGAAACAATACTATCTCCATAAGGTCTGATATCACCTAATGTAAATTTCTCAATCTTAAAGTCGCCTTCATTTTCAGCAAAAACAATTGTTAACATGATATCAAAATTATTATATTCACCTTCTGCAAGATAAACAACTCTAGAGCCTTCTCCGCCATCTGCATTTGGAATAATGAAGTTATATCCCTCTGTCACATAAGGAATAGATTCTCCTTCTTTTGTAATATCAGTAATATAATATTTTGCTTCTTTTTCTAGATTCTTTTCTAAGAAGAAATCAATAAACAATCTCCCATTGTTTGCAAACTCATTGAAATAAACACCATTTAAAGTTTCAGTACCTGGTACGCAAAGTTTTGAAAAAGCATCTGCGTCTGAATTTGAAACTGCTTCCGTTAGCTTTTCAAGCACTTCATCAACAGATTCTGTAACTTTTTTAGGAATTTCATCATTGACCGTAATCAACGCCACATCATTTTGACAGCTTACTAGGAACATTGCGATAATACTTACTAATAAAATAACTTTTTTCATTTGGCCTCCAAAATTTTACTTAGACATATACTTTCCAATATTGGCATCTGGATTAATCTTACCCTTTATCAAAGCTTTTTTTGTTGTCATAATTGTAGAAACCCCAGGTCCATGACCCATCTTTACACAATCACTATGCATAATTACTCCAAGACTTACAGCGCCTTTTAAGTAACCTCTACCATATGAATTATCACAATCTCTTAATAATACTATATCACCAAATCTTAACTTATCTAATCCGAATTCTTTTATCGCATCCGTATCTGCAGTCATAATATCATAGTCACCAGTATAAGCGCTTGGCGAACCAATACCTGATCCCATCAAGTAAGCAGGAACCTCTGCTACAACATCAACTGTTAACTCACCATTTTCATCTGTTATATTAAGCTTTTCAAATAACTCAGGATCAATACTCATCACAGAAATCTCAGGATAATCCAGTAACTGCATCCCTTGACCATGTCCTTTAACAAGGATTTTATCATCTATAGCCATATTTTCTAAATCGTCTTGCTCAAATGCAATCATAACGTGATTGATACCACCATGTACGCCTACAACATACCCAAGTGCACCTTTTGCATCTCCACTCACAACTTTAGCTGTATTACCTATACAGGCAAATGTATTTAAAGCTGCATTTTCATTTGTATCTTCGTTTCTGATAGAAACACCTGGTTCTACATGATCTCCTGCCCAACCAAAAGCAGGATCTCCAACTTTAACGTTGTATGTAATACCACCTGTTGCTGGCAAAATTTGAGGTTGCCCTTCATGTGTAATTCTATAATTACCACCCAGCGGATGATGAATTTTACCTTGCAATGATTGCATTACTAAACGATTTTTATTTGTTTTCATGTTAACACCTCCGTTTTCCATTATACCACAGAAGTAATTCTTAATAAAAAAAAGAAATATTAAATAAAAAAAACAATTTACATTTGAATCAATTTTTATTATAATTTTTATTGCACTAGATTATGAAGGAGAAAAAATGGACGACTTAAAATTAGAAGTATTGAACGAAATCATACAGGAAGTTGCTGAACAAGATTGTGCTGAATTTACAAATCTTCACCAGTCATTAATAGAACTTAATGATGAAATTGAGAAAGAAGAAATGGTTGAATTCATCACAGAAAGTTATAATATAACCTCAGAAAGTGAACTGATTGATCTAACGGTTTATGAAAAAGAGAATTTTATAACATATCTAAAAAGTATTTATTAAAAAGAAAAACTGTATCGAAATCGTAAGATTTCAATACAGTTTTTTTATTTCATATTAAAATGTGAGTTCTAATAATCTTATTCCGCTACGTCAACAGCTCTTAATGTAGCATCTGGAGTATATGTTCCAATAGCTCTTAATTCTTCTGCTAATTGATCTCTAATTAATTCTGCTTGATAAGCATCAGAGAATGTAAAATCAGCAAGTGTAGAATAGTTATCTTGTCCACCAGCTAAGAAATCATTAGTAGCAATAGTGTACTCTTTTTCTAAATCGATTAATGTACCATCAGCCATAGTTACTTCTACTACTCTTGAGTACTCTGGTTTTGATGAGTCATAAGTAAATGTTAAACCTGAAATTTGTAACATACCTTTAGATAAAGTACAACCTTGCTCTAATAATGCAACAATATCTTTACCAGTCATAGCTGAAGTTACTGTTTTATTATCAAATGGCATAATTGTAAATAATTCTTCTACTGTTACTTCACCAGCATCGATATCTGCTCTGATACCACCAGCGTTAGTAAATGCGAAATCAACACCAGATTGAGCTCTCATTACGTCTGTGAACCAGTTTCCAGCTTTAGATGTTAAGTTGTAATCTCTTGTTAATTCTTCTGTAAATGTACCCACTACTTCACCGAATACAGGCTCTAACTCTTTAGAGTAACCAGCTACAAATTCTGCAACTACAGCATTTGGTTCTACTTCTAATTCACCTTTTCTAACTTCGATTAATTCAATTTCAGAATTTACTACTTCATTTTGAACTGTATCAAAGTATAAAGTGATATGACCAATCATTCTACCATGCTTGTAACCCATAACAACTGGAATACCGTTTACTTTACCAGCAACTCGAGAGTGACTGTGTCCACCAATTGCTGCATCAACACCAGTAGTACCATTAACTAAATCAGCTAATTCACCAGTAATTTCTTTTGTATCATAATCTTGTCTAGCAGGGATATGTCCTAAAGTAATAACTACTTCAGCACCTTTAGTTTCTAATTCAGCTACCATTGCATTTGTAATTGCAATTGGATCTTCAAACGTATAATCTCCAACAAAATCTTTATGTGCAGTAACAGCACTATCAGGAGTAGTCAGACCTAAGATACCAACTTTAATACCATTAACTTCTGTAATTAAATACGGTGTAGCCCATTCTGCTAAAGCACCATCTTTATAAACGTTTGCAGTTAATAATGGATAAGTAGCTTCATTATTTGTCATTGTCTCAGTAATTTTTTCAATACCCCAGTCAAATTCATGGTTACCAATTACTGTAGCAGTGTAACCCATTTCGTTAAAGAACTTAACTACTGGCTCACCGTATAATAAGTTAGACATTGGAGAACCTTGGAATGAATCACCAGCATCTAAAAGAATTGTTCCTTCTTCATTCATTGCTTTGTAATACTCAAGGTATGCAGCTAATTTAGCAGCTCCTGACTCATAACCACCTTCCATCATACCGTGGAAGTCATTTGTAGTTAATAAATCTAACTCTTTTACTAAGTTTACATTTAAAGATGTACCAGCATAAATCATATGTGGATTTTCAATACTGTTTGCTCCAGCTAGTGTCTCATAAGACATACCATGCTCTTGAGCGATTTCCCATAATGTGTCACCCGGTTGGATAACATATGTTTCACCAAAACTAGCAAAAGGTACCATCATTGATACTATAAGTGCAAGTATTAACACTGTACTTAATCTTTTTTTCATCATTTCCTCCTATGTAATATAAAATACCCTCAACGCCCCTACGTTAAGTTAGAAGCAATCGCTTCCGTATCTTCAATATTACTATAAAATACAAAATGTCCCAATATAGCTTTATAACAAACTTACAACTAAAGTTGAATAAGGAAAAGCTTTTCATTCCTTCTCAGGAATAATTTTTTTTTGAAATATCAAGATAATCATCAATATACTTGTTTTATTTGGTAAAACTATACATGTATACGAGAAAATTTGTTCTAATAGTCTTATTTAGTTCGAATTTTCTGTTTTTTTGCTATTGTATACTTTTAACATACAAAAAGCACAAATAAGACCCTAAAGTCTTATCTGTACAATGTTTTATAAGTGAAGAGTGAAAAGAACTACTTTTCAAACTTGCGGACAATAATAGTACCATTATGACCACCAAACCCTAAAGAGTTAGATAATGCATAACGTACAATTTTTTCAACACCTGTATTTGGTGTGTAATTTAAATCCAATTCCGGATCTTGGTTATTAAGATTAATCGTTGGTGGTATAAAATCTTCAGAAACAGCCATTACTGATGCGATTGCTTCAATAGCACCCGACGCTCCTAAAAGATGACCTGTCATTGATTTTGTTGAACTTACATTGATATTATATGCATGTTCACCAAGAGCAGTTTTTATAGCCATTGTTTCAAATTTATCATTATATGGTGTAGATGTACCATGTGCATTTACATAGTCAATGTCTTCAGCCACAATACCAGCATCTGCCATCGCCATATTCATACATCTAGCAGCACCTTCTCCACCTGGAGCTGGACTTGTAATATGATAAGCATCAGCTGTTGCGCCATAACCTACGACTTCTGCATAAATCTTAGCACCACGAGCTTTTGCATGTTCTAAACTCTCTAAGATTAAAACTCCTGAACCTTCACCCATAACGAATCCATCACGACCTTCATCAAATGGTCTTGATGCTGTCAAAGGATCATCATTTCTTGTGCTCATAGCTTTCATCGTACAGAATCCAGCCATTCCTAATTCACAGATAGATGCTTCAGCACCACCAGTGAACATCACATCAGCATCACCTCTTTGGATTACTTTAAAAGCATCTCCAACAGCATGAGTACCTGATGCACACGCAGTTACAACTGTCGTGTTAGGACCTTTTGCTCCAAATTCCATTGAAATAGAACCCGAAATCATATTTGTAATCATCATAGGAATTAAGAAAGGACTAACTCTCTTAGGACCTTTACTTAATAATTTTTCATGTTGGGCAGCAAGTGTTTGGATGCCACCGATACCTGACCCCATAATAACACCAACTCGCGTAGCGTCAACTTTTTCAAAATCAATTTTTGCATCTTCTACTGCCATCTGTGAAGCAGCGATACCAAACTGTACGAATTTGTCCATTCTCTTGATTTCTTTTTTATTAATATATAATTCTGGTTGAAAGTCTTTGATCTCTGCAGCAACTTTAGTTGTATACTCAGTTGTATCAAATGCTTCGATTAAACTTGCACCATTTTTTCCTGTTTTCAAACCATTAAAGAACGCTTCTCTTCCGTGACCTATTGGTGTAATTGCACCAATTCCCGTTACGACAACTCTTCTTTTCATGTGTGCCTCCGATATATAAAATACTTACGTAATAATTCCGAATTTAAGGCTTGATTGCTCAAGCCCTTTTAAATTATGCGTTTACTTTTTTCTCAATGTAATCAGCAATGTTACCGATGTTATCAAATTTCTCAGCATCTTCATCTGGAATTTCGATATCAAATTCATCTTCAAAAGCCATGATGATTTCAACAGCATCTAATGAATCTGCCTCTAAATCTTTCATCATAGAAGTTGATCTTTCAATTTTAACATCTGCATCTAAACCTAACTGATCAATAACGATTTCTTTCACTTTTTCAAACATTTTCTTCACCTTTTCCTTATAAAATAATTTATTATATAAAATCCTTAGATTAAATATACATCCCACCATCTACTTGAAGCGTCTGACCTGTAATATAACCGGCTTGATCACTAACAAGAAATGCCACTGTGTTCGCTACATCATCTGCTTTTCCAAATCTGCTAAGCGGAATAGCTTTCATGTAGTTTTCTACAACTTTTTCATCTAATGCATTGGTCATATCTGATTCAATAAATCCTGGTGCTACTGCATTTACAGTGATGCCTCTAGAAGCAAACTCTTTAGCAACCGACTTTGTAAATCCAATCACACCCGCTTTAGAAGCAGCATAATTAGTTTGACCTGCATTACCCATTAAACCAACAACTGATGTTATATTAACAATTGAACCTGATTTTTGTTTTAATAGCTTCTTACCAATTAATTTAGTTGTTAAGAATACACCTTTCAAGTTAACATCCAATACTTGATCCCAATCGGCTTCTTTCATTCTGATTAAAAGACCGTCTCTTGTGATACCAGCATTGTTTACTAATATATCTATCTTACCAAGTTGACTTTCTGTTTCTTTTATTAAACTTTCAATATCTTCAGCTACCGATACATTTGCTTTTACAGCAATACCTTTAGCTCCTAAAGCTTCAATTTCTTTCACAACTTCATCTGCAGCTGCACTATTTGAAGTATAATTTACAACAATAGACGCACCCTGTGAAGCTAATTTTAACGCGATAGCTCTTCCGATTCCTCTTGAGCCACCTGTTACTACTGCGATTTTATTTTCTAACATGTTATGCTCCTATCCATTTAACTTTTCAAGTGTTTTTTCTAAAGATTTTAAATCTTCTACATTGTATATCTCGACATCTCTTGAAATCTTTTTGATAAACTTAGAAAGTGCTTTTCCTGGACCAACTTCTATAAATGTATTAAAACCATCTTCAACCATTTTTTTAATTGAGTTTTCCCACATAACCGGAGAACTTACTTGGTCAATCAGTAACCCTTTAACATCTTCAGGTGAATTGACATAATCTGCAGTTACATTTGCAACCAGTGGATATGTTAATGAACCAAATGTTAAATCTGTTAATTCGCCCGAAAGTTTAACACCAGCACCTTTTAACATGCTTGTGTGGAACGGCGCTGATACAGGAAGCATTACTACTTTCTTTGCACCCTTTTCACGGCATTTCTCTGCAGCTACTTCTACTGACTTAACTTCTCCTGCAATTACAAGTTGTCCCGGACAGTTGTAGTTCGCTGGTTCAACAACACCCGTATCAGAAGCTTCTTTACACGCCTCTTCAACCAAATCACCTGCTAAACCTAGTACCGCTGCCATTGCACCAATACCTGCCGGTACTTCTTCTTGCATGTACTTACCTCTTTGTTTTACAACTTTTACTGCATCTTTAAAATTAAGAACACCTGTTGCAACCAAAGCAGAATACTCTCCAAGGCTAAGACCAGCTACACCTTCAGGATGGATACCTTTTTCTAATAAAACCTTATAAGCAGCTATTGAAGCCGTTAATATTGAAGGTTGTGTTTTCTCTGTTTGTTTTAATTCTTCTACTGAACTATCAAAACATAATGCTTTCATATCATAACCAATTGCATCTGATGCTTCTTCAAACACCTGATTGGCAACTGCGTATTCGTTTGCTAATTCTTGTCCCATACCAACATACTGTGCACCTTGACCCGGGAATACAAATGCTATTTTTCTCATGTCGCCTCCTAGAACTCTACTGCTAAAGCACCCCATGTTAAGCCACCACCAAAGGCAACCAACACCACTTTATCACCTGATTTAATTTTTCCTGATCTCACTGCTTCATCTAAAGCAATCGGAACAGAACCAGCCGATGTATTACCAAACTTATCTAAATTCACATGAACTTTTTCAGGTGGTAGTTTAAGTTTTTTACCAGCAGAGTTAATGATTCTTATATTTGCCTGATGTGGTACTAGATAATCTAATTCATCTACACTCCATCCAGCTTTTTCAACAACCGCCTTAGAAGAAGACGCCATGATTCTTACAGCAAATTTAAATACTTCACTACCATCCATACTGATGTAGTGTAATCTATTATCTATCGTCTCTTGTGAAGCAGGCATTCTAGAGCCACCAGCTGGAACTGTTAAGAACTTTCCACCCGATCCTTTAGCGCCTAGGTCTGTTGCTATGATACCACCTGTTGAAACTTGACCAATAATTGCTGCACCAGCACCATCTCCAAATAATACACATGTGTTTCTATCTGTAAAATCTAGAATTTTTGATAATGTTTCTGCACCAATTACTAAAACATATTTTGCCTGGCCACTCTCAACAAATTGCTTAGCAATAGTTGAAGCGTATACAAATCCTGAACATGCAGCACTTACATCAAAAGCACTTGCGTTATCTGCACCTAGTTTATCTTGTACGATGCATGCTGTTGAAGGGAAATGCATATCAGGTGTTATTGTTGCTACAATAATCATATCTAAATCTTCTGCAGAAATATTAGCAGCTTCTATAGCTTTTAATGCTGCACCATACGCTAAGTCAGATGTCGCTGTTTGATCATCTGCAATACGTCTAGATTTAATACCTGTACGCGATTGAATCCATTCATCAGTAGTATCTACTATTTTTTCCATATCAAAATTTGTTAACTCTTTTTCTGGTAGACAACTACCAGTACCTAAGAACCCTGCTCTAATACTCAAAGAGACCACTCCTATTCGTCAACCTCTACTTTATTTCTTTAGAGATCTTTTCTATTATGTTATTTGAGACGTACTTCTCAGCATATTTAATAGCATTCTTGAAAGCTTTAGAATTGGAACTACCATGAGCTTTTACTATTGGAGCTTTAACACCTAGTAGGGGTGCTCCACCAAACTCTGTATAATCCATCTTTGTTTTTAAACCACGTAGTTTTCCTTTAATAGCAACTGCTGCCAACTTAGATAATAAGCTTGACATAAATATGCTTTTAATTTCTCCCATAAATGATTTAGCAACACCTTCTGTTAGTTTTAGAACAACATTACCTGTAAAACCATCACATACAAGTACATCAGCTTTTCTTTCTGGAATGTCTCTAGCTTCAACATTACCAATAAAGTTTAATGACGACTCTTTTAATAGTTGGTATGCTTCATTGATCATCGGAGTGCCTTTGCCTTCCTCTGAACCAATATTGATTAAGCCTACCTTTGGGTTATCAATTCCTAAAACGTCTTTAGCATATATAGAACCCATAATACCGAATTCCAATAAATTTCTTGCTTTACACTCTGCATTTGCTCCAACATCTGCCATAACAAACATACCGCTAAATGTTGGGAACACAGTTGTAAGTGCTGGTCTATCAATACCTTTGATTCGACCGACTCTTAACAAGCCACCTGCTAATAATGCTCCTGTATTTCCTGCTGAGATCAATGCGTCAATTTCGCCTGTTCTCACTTTTTCAAAACCTACCACCATAGAAGAGTCTTTTTTTCTTTTGATTGCAATAACAGGTTTGTCTTCATTCTCAACAACTTCTGTTGTAGCAATAATTTCTACTCTACTTTGGTCATATGTATATTTTGCCAATTCATCTTTTATTGCACCTTCATTACCGATCAGAACCATTGTTGCATCAATTTCATTTAATGCTTCTATTGCTCCTTTTACAGTTTCAACAGGTGCATGATCGCCGCCCATTGCATCAATTGCTATTCTCATATTTTTCTCCTATACATCAATTGCTGTTAGTATAAATTTACTTCTAAATACTTGGTCATCTTTGACTGCCACTTTTACATGAACGTAATATTCTTTCTCATCACGAATTCTTGTAACTTGAGCTTTTGCCACCAAACGCTGTTCTGCAAATACAGGCACAGTATATTTAATGTTTGCAACACCTGTAATCGCTACAGGGGCATCTATTACCGCCATTGCCAATGATTCAGCAAGAGCAAATATATAATGACCTTTTACAATTTGCGTTTTAGAAAAAACCATGTCTTTATCAGTTTCTAAAAATGAGATACCACTTTTGTTTAACTGTAAATCGATTAATTCACCTACAATTTCTCCACGACTTAAAGTTTTAACTTTATCGTGTTGTTCAGTAGCAACGGATTTGACCCTTTCTCTTAACTCAGGAATGTTTAAGCTCATTCGATCCAATCGAATAGTTTGTATACTAACGCTAAACATCTCACTCAATTCTTCGTCCCTTAGGAATGGATTTTCTAAAATCTCTTCACTAAGCTTCGCAAGTCTTTCTTTCTTCACCATCTTCGGCATACATTTACCATCCTTTAGTACTATATTTTAGTACCTGCTACTAACATAAAGTATAACAACATCTCTTCAAAAAGCAAGACATTTTTTAGTACCTCATACTAATTACAGCTACTGATAACAGTATAACACAAATAAAAAGCCCCTTCAAACCAGTATTGACAATGGTTGAAGGGGATAGTTTTTTATAAAACATTAACAATTTATTAACACTTATTTATTCACCTATAATCAACTCTTTATCCTTGAAGGCGTAGTTGATTAATTGGTATTTCGTATAAGTTGCTGCAGCTGCATCCGTTGCAGTTTTATAACTCATGATAACGTCCACTCTAGCTGCATCTTGAATGAAAGTACCCT
>Ga0209272_10000626_pt1 | contig 27271 bp, 30 predicted proteins | sample tdDd002_FD_187125 | JGI IMG/M metagenome (GOLD analysis project Ga0209272, IMG submission 187125) | Marine sediment microbial communities from the Atlantic coast under amendment with organic carbon and nitrate - tdDd00.2 (SPAdes)... | ecosystem: Environmental > Aquatic > Marine > Coastal >... | reverse complement strand
ACCAACCTTTATTGACCCTAAGTTCGCGTTTAATGCGACAACGCTAGCCAATGCTGGCGGTGGTATTGCTCCGTTCTTGCTCGAGTCAGGTAGCTTTAAGTACACCATTCAACACAATGTGTTGCTCTCACTACCCGACTACGCAAGTTACTACACAACCACGTGTGTGCCAGCGAGTACTGCGGGTGAAGCGTGCATTCAGAGTTACTTAGTTTCGATTGCCGCCGATGCCAGCAAGCTCCAAGCTGTTTCTGCGACGTTGTCTGGCTTTATGTACGCAGCGCAAACCGTGTTATCACCAGTTGACCCGGTTAACGTTGCAACGCTTGCTACTGGCGCTACACTAGGTATTCAATCGGAAGATGATCAGACAATTCCGAATACGACGGTAATCCCGAGTGCTGGTACTTATCCACTACTTAAGTCGCGTTTAGCTTTAAGTACGGTGTCGGCTGACATCACTCCGGGAGCGGCAGATATTCGAGTAGCGTCATATTATGCGAAAGCGTCTAATGCGGGGCACTCTAGTATTACTTTGCCTGGTGGTGGCGTGACCGCTGAAATGCATAAGCAAGTTGTCTCATTCACGACTTCTGAAGGTAAGGGGCTTGTAGCCGGTGATACCAATATGCTGGATACAACAAAGTAATTCACTTGTTTAATATGTCAAAGGAGCCGTTAGGCTCCTTTGTTGTTTGTACAAATTAGAAAGTGGTTCCGCAGTCTTATTGCTGCGTAGAAAGTTAATTCGAATAATACCGATAACTCACCTCCCCCTTCGGCTCAACATTAAACGTCCATACTCCGCTGTCATCTCTAAAACTATATTCGCCATCTTGATTTGAACTCACCAAGTACTGGGTGAACTCGTTTAAGTCATGCTCGGGGATAATAAATCGGCCTGCTGATTCATTTAAGTCGAGGTCGTTATTTACTTCAATATCTAGGGTGGTTAAAGGCAAAATATCAGGCAACCAACCCCGTTCAAATAGTTTGTCTTCTTGGGCTTTTTGATAGCTCGCATATTGGCTAGAAACCACCTCGCTGCAAGATGCGAGAGCAAGGCAAGATAGCGCGATAATTTTTTTAATCATAATAGTCATCCCTACTTTGTGTATATTCAGGCTAACAATCTATGGACGAGATACCATCATGACTTGGTTAAGATTCGTCACCGTTATGTTAAACAATTCGTCGTTTGGTAAAGATTTGACCGAAATACACCATGAAAACTTATTTTAGGCTGCTATTTTTACGCTTTCCCTTTAATTCATACGGATAAAGTGGATAATACACGCCATTAATACACGTAAAGGCGAGACCTAATGTCTACTGAAACTACTCTTCTTAATCGTTGTGGTTCTAAATGTGAACTATGCGCGGCTGAAACTTCTCTAAGCCCATTTGTTGTACCACCACACAGCAACCTAACTGTTGACCATGCAATTATGGTGTGTGACAAGTGCATGAGCGAAATTGAAGATCCTCAAGACGTTAACCACTGGCGCTGCCTTAACGACAGCATGTGGAGCCAAGAGCAACCTGTTCAAGTAACAGCTTGGCGCCAACTGACTCGTCTTTCAGCTGAAACTTGGGCTCAAGACCTTCTAGATATGATGTACCTAGAAGAAGAGACCATGAACTGGGCAATGAAAGGCATGTCTGCAGACGACAAACACCTAGATTTCAACGGCGTTGAGCTTAAAAAAGGTGACGACGTAACAATTATCAAAGACTTGCCAGTTAAAGGCTCTAGCATGGTGGTTAAGCAAGGTACGGTTGTCCGTAGCATCGGTCTTGCGAAAGATGACCCGGATCTGTTCTCTGGTAAAGTGGACGGTCAATCTATCTGGTTACGTTGCGAGTTCTGCCGTAAAAAGTAATCAGTAATTGCTGATATGAGAATTAAAAAAGACGCTGATTAGCGTCTTTTTTTTGTCTATTAGTTGGTAAACTTATGCAGTGGTGATTTACTCAGTTCATCAATTTTTTTGATTGAGTCGATTTTTTCCCCGTCCCAGATCATCTCAATGTGGTAACACTGGATCACATCATGCACCACTTTTGGGGTGAACATTGCCCAACATGTCGCGCCTTGGCAGCGCACCGAGTTGTATTTAATGCCATTGTATTGGTTCGCTTTTCTTATCTCTCTGCCAAAAGCTTGGGCAGCACTGTAGTCCGAACTATGGTAAACATCGTCAGACATTGGACGGCCACAAATATCGGTAGCGTTAGTATCATCAAAGGTAAACTTTAAGGTTCTTAGCACTAAACGGTCGTACTTTAGCCCATCGACGTTTTGCCAGTAGTTGTTTTGATGGTGGTAGACTTCGAACAGTGCGCTTTCTGCTTCATCGGCAATGTAGAGTGCGCCAAAGCTACCATCAGCGAAGCGGGTGCCGTCTCGATTAATGTGGGTAAAAGGCGCCACGGCGTAACTTCTACCACGCTGGCAGTGATAAGGAATATCGTCGCTATCAATGAGCGCTATATCCCCTACTTCTTGTAATAGCCTAGGGTTGGTTAGCTTTTGTAGTTCATACAAGGCTTCGAATTCTTGGCTATCGGCGACATCGTCGAACAGCAGTATGGTGGGGTATTTTGAATTGAGTAGTCGATAACCGGTTTCTAGAGTCATGTTCTCACTCATTCGTTATCCCCAAAGGCCCGAGCGAAGCGCGTCGATTCGACAAGCCACTTCATACAAATCACTAAACTTGCCTGATGCGATGATCTCGAGCGGCGTGCGGCCTTCAAAGTAGGCATTGTGGTTCGACATGCTCATAAAGCCGCGTACATTTTCGGGGTTATCAAATACAATTCGTAGCGCGGCGTGCATATTGAGGATATGGCTTAACCGCTCTAATTGATCGTCATCGAGGCGAGCTTTGGTTGGGTCTTTTTTAAAGTTATAGAAGGATGAGCGACCGATACGTAAAATCGCTAAGGTGTCACTTTGGCTACACCCCCAGTTTTCTAAAATTTTTGTTACCGCCTTGAAACCTGCTACGGTCATGGCTTGTTTATCAATGTGGTTGTTTGCTTGTGTCATTGTCATACATCACCCCTCTTTAATCCAATTATGGCTCTGTTTTTCTTAATTGTCCAACTTTGGAATGTCGGCGCTCTTGAGTGCAAGGTTGGAATGTGCAAACAAGCAAAAAAAAGCCGAGCAACGAGTGCTCGGCAGTTTCTATTGTCTTGGCGTGTGACAATACATCTTAATTGGCTACTGCCAATCTAGGATGACTTTTCCTGACATTCCAGAGCGCATAACATCAAAGCCGGCTTGGAAGTCATCAATCTTGTAGTGATGGGTAATGATTGGGTTTAGGTCTAGGCCCGATTGGATCAAACTTGCCATCTTGTACCAAGTTTCAAACATTTCTCGGCCGTAGATGCCTTTAATTACCAAGCCTTTAAAGATAACTTGGTTCCAGTCAATACCCATGTCTGATGGTGGAATACCCAACAGTGCAATACGGCCGCCGTGGTTCATGGTGGTCAGCATGCTGTTAAATGCCGATGGGTTGCCTGACATTTCAAGGCCAACATCAAAACCTTCGGTCATGTTTAGCTCTTGCATCACATCTTCTAGCTTTTGCTCTGCGACGTTAACAGCGCTTGTTACGCCCATTTTGCGCGCCAGCTCTAGGCGATATTCGTTAACATCGGTAATAACCACATGGCGAGCACCAACGTGTTTCGCAACTGCAGCAGCCATAATACCGATAGGGCCAGCACCAGTGATAAGGACATCTTCACCCACTAAGTCGAAAGACAAAGCGGTGTGCACCGCGTTGCCAAACGGGTCGAAGATAGAAGCGAGATCGTCAGAAATCTCTGCTGGGATCTTAAACGCATTAAACGCTGGGATCACTAGGTATTCAGAAAACGCGCCAGTGCGGTTTACGCCAACACCAACTGTGTTACGGCAAAGGTGTGTACGGCCGCCACGACAGTTACGGCAGTGACCACAAGTAATGTGACCTTCGCCTGATACGCGGTCACCAATTTCAAAACCACGGACTTCTTGGCCAATACCAACGACTTCACCCACGTACTCGTGACCAACAACCATCGGCACAGGAATGGTGTTTTGTGACCACTCGTCCCAGTTGTAAATGTGAACGTCGGTGCCGCAGATAGCGGTTTTCTTAATTTTGATCAGAAGGTCGTTATGCCCTACTTCTGGCATATCGACTTCGGTCATCCAAATGCCTTCTTCAGGCTTAAGTTTAGACAGTGCTTTGATCTTCATTATTTGATGATCTCCATCTCTTTACCCACTTGGATAAATGCGTCGATTGCTTTATCTAGCTGCTCGCGGCTATGCGCTGCAGACATTTGCGTACGAATGCGAGCTTGGCCTTTTGGCACGACAGGGAACGAGAAGCCAACCACGTAGATGCCTTTCTCTAGGGCGCGCTCGGCAAACTCTGCCGCTACTTTCGCATCACCTAGCATAATTGGAATAATTGCGTGGTCTGCGCCGCCCATGGTAAAGCCTGCTGCTTCCATACGGGTACGGAAATGAGCCGAGTTTTCCCATAATCGGTCACGCAGTTCGCCACTTTCTGCCAGTAGGTCAAGAACACGAATCGACGCAGAAACAATCGCAGGAGCAACCGAGTTAGAGAATAGGTACGGACGAGAGCGCTGACGTAACCAGTCAATTACTTCTTTTTTACCAGAAGTATAACCACCTGACGCGCCGCCCATTGCTTTACCAAGTGTACCTGTGATGATATCAATACGGTCAACCACGTTATGGAATTCAGGCGTGCCTGCGCCATTTGGCCCCATGAAGCCAACTGCGTGCGAGTCATCAACCATTACCAGCGCGTCGTACTTATCTGCAAGATCACAAATCGCTGGTAGGTTAGCCACTACGCCATCCATAGAGAACACACCATCGGTTACGATAAGCGTGTGGCGAGCGCCCGCTTCTTTCGCTGCGATAAGTTGTTGCTCTAGCTCTTCCATGTTGTTGTTCGCGTAGCGGAAGCGCATCGCTTTACATAGACGAACACCATCAATAATTGAGGCATGGTTTAGTGCATCAGAGATGATCGCGTCTTCTTTGCCAAGGATGGTTTCGAATAGACCCGCGTTGGCATCAAAACAAGAGGTGTAAAGAATGGTGTCTTCTTTACCTAGGAAAGTAGATAGCTTTTGCTCAAGCTCTTTGTGCGAGTCTTGAGTACCACAAATAAAACGAACAGACGCCATACCGAAACCGTGCTCATCCATGCCCGCTTTTGCAGCTTCGATCAGGTCTGGGTGGTTAGCAAGGCCAAGGTAGTTGTTGGCACAGAAGTTAAGCACTTCTTCACCCGTTGAGATAGCTACCGCGGCTTTTTGCGCAGAAGTAATAATACGTTCAGATTTGTACAAACCTTCGTTTTTAACATCGACGATTTGGTCTTGAATTTGTTGGTAAAATGCAGAAGACATAGATCCAGTCCTTCCTAATTATTATGTTATGTGGCCATTCGTGGCTACTGTGTAGGGAGTCTTTGCTCATTAAGCCCTGTTATTGAGCTTAAGCGCAATTTAATGCTTTCATTTGATTCTAAATGATCCCCTTTATGAGGATTATCCCTTACAATGGAAAAACATTAGTGACTCACAGGCACAAATAAATGATCAATCAGAAGCTCATCGCCCTACTACCCGATTTAGCTGCCTTTATTTTAGTGGTAAATGAAGGCAGTTTCACTGCGGCGGCGAAAAAGTTGAATGTCACGCCCTCTGCGCTAAGTAAGCTCATCACACGGCTTGAAAAGGCGTTGTCGGTGAAACTGTTCGAGCGGACGACTCGCAAACTAATTATCACTCAAGCTGGACAAAAAGTATTCGACCAAAGCTTGGTGATGGTTAATGCAGCGCAGCAAGCGGTCGATATTTCTACCTCCGACCACACAGAGCCTTCTGGTGCCCTGACCGTCGCGGCACCTGAAGCGTTTCTCAACTCGGTACTGCAACCTTTTGTGGTGCCGTTTTTATCCAAATACCCTGAAATCCAGCTAAAACTACGTGCGGCGGATGGGGCGATCGATCTGTTTAGACACAATGTGGATATTGCTTTTCGATTAACCGATAAACCAGATGAGAACCTGGTATTAAAGGAGATCGCAAAAACCAATTTGGTACTGTGCGCCAGTCCTTCATATATTCAAAAACGGGGGTTACCTACCCACCCGACCGAGCTGAGTCAGCACGATTGCCTCTATCTAGCTGAAACCGACCGAGATCATATTTGGGATTTTTTAAAAGACGACGACTTTCATACCGTTCCGGTGTCAGGGCGATACGCGGTCAACCATTCTCAGATGCGTTTAAATGGGGTCAAAAATGGGCTGGGGATTGGAATTTTTCATGATTTCGTTATTAAGGATGCGCTACGGGACGGCAGCGTCGTTGAAGTGTTATCCGACTGGACTATAAAGAGTAATTATCATGGCGCAATTGCTATGCAGTACGCCCAAACCAAATATATGCCCGCAAGGCTTAGGGTATTTATTGATTACGTCGCCGATCAACTGATCATTTAGGACATAGCGCGCTCGTGAAAGCGCGCTGAAACTTAATTAGCTTCGCGCAGGCGAAAAGTCTGGCATGGTGTACTTTCTGTAGACCACAAAGTGGCAGGCTGGCACCACCAAATAAGAGACAAGCACGCCCACCGGAATACCGACCATGACGGCCTTTGCTAGGATCATTAGATCAAAACCTATCCGTGGGATCAGAGCGAAAGGCACCATTATTAGGCTCATGACTAACGACATTAAGCAACTAAACAAAAATCCTTTTAGTAACTTGGGCGTGTTGGGGGCCTTTTTCGTCAGGAACATGCCTACTGAGATCCCGACAATGGCGCCGGCAGGAATCGTTAAAGGAAGTTGCATCGCCCAATTAAGCGGATTAAAAGGCTGGTTATACGCGGTTAAGAAAATAAGATTCATAGCGAGCGAGAAGGTAACCGAAACAAGTAGGCCAAATTTGCGGCGCTGTTTGCTAGCTTCAGATGCGGTGTTGCGATAATTAGACATAAAAAAACTCTCAATCAAATTGGATTAAGAGCCACTATATATAAACTTATTTTTAATTATCAGTCTATACTTTTTTCTAGTTTTACCTATTAAAAAACAACAGATTATATGCAAGCTTATGATAATTAAAACAATGTCGAACTTACCCGCAATTTTGATATGGAATTAAATTTTGATGGAGATCACATTTAGTTTGTAGGTAGAAACAAAAAGCCACCAGCTATAAGAACATGGCTGGTGGCTTAGTGGCTATCGAAATACGGCTATAAATCTGCGTATTCCGTAATAGGGTCGCGGCCTCTTAGCTGCAGAAATTGTAAAAATTGACGTGGCGAATGCGTGATAACCTGCTCTTTTGGCATCGCGATTCTATCTAGCATCGAGGCAACTAACTCAAGCTTGCCGATATCTTGGCAAAAGTGAGCATCGGAGCCGGTCGTGATGAATGCGCCAATCTCTTTGGCCGTTTCGGCAATCTCCTGACAACGGTCCACGCTCCCTACTCGGCTATTGCCCGTTAGCGAAGTATTGTTGATCTCAATCGCCACATTGTGTTCTTTCGCTGCGCGAATGACGGCTTCAAAATCAAAATCGAAGTTCGGATTGCCTAAATGCCCCAGCGCATCAACACGCCCCGACTTAATGGTGTTGATAAGTGCTTGAGTGTGATTTTCACGATTAGCTGGTGTATATACAGGTTCATGGAAGCTCGCGATCACCCAATCTAGATTGGTGTCGACACTTGGATGTAAATCTACTTCACCTGCAACATTAAGAATGTTCACTTCCGCGCCCCGAATAACGGCAACGCCTTCTAGAAATCTAGGCAGCACGCGTTGGTTACTGAAAAACCAATAATGAGGAGCACCAGGCATAGAGTCTGTATGATCGGTGGTACAAAACATTTTTAGGCCATTCTCACCCGCCGACTTGGCATTTTCAATCAACGTACTATACGCATGTCCGCTGGCATACGTATGAGTATGGGTATCAACTAACAGTTCCATTTATCCACCTCGATAAGAGTCATAACTGACGAGCAGTATACATTAACCATGGACTTTGTGCTCAAATAGCGCCTTAGAGTTAAACGTAATTTTAGTTTCAATTTTTAACTAACACACTAATCAATTGGGAGTTTTCGTCTCACAACGCTTGTAGAACAGTAGCCGACGGGCACTTAGATAGACTACACTGGGATCACGTTCAAAACGCGATAGGAAGCTCAATGATTATTACAACCACACAAAGTGTCGATGGCAAACGAATCACTCAATATAAAGGCGTTATTGCTGGGGAAGCGATTTTAGGCGCCAATATGTTTAAAGACCTGTTTGCAGGAATACGTGACTTAGTTGGCGGCCGCAGCGCAACTTATGAGGCTGAGCTGGAAAAAGCCCGTGAAATCGCACTACGCGAGCTAGAGCAAAAGGCGTTAGAGCTAGGCGCAAACGCAGTCGTCGGTGTCGATATAGACTATGAAGTATTGGGACAAAAAAACGGAATGCTGATGGTCTCAGCGAGTGGAACTGCGGTAGTTGTGGCTTAAAATCTAGCAAAAACCCTTTTGGTCTCAGTGAGTCAAAAGGGTTCTTAATTAGTCGCTAAGTATTCTCGCGGCCTACTAACGTTGGCTTTTAAGGAATTTCTTCACTTTTTTCATTGCCATTTGACGTTTCAACGGAGACAAGTAATCAATGAACAAGTTGCCGTTAAGGTGGTCAATTTCATGCTGCATAGCAATTGCGAGAAACTCATCGTTTTCGATGCGAAGCTCATTACCTTCTCGGTCCAAAGCTGTCACAACTACCGAGGTAAAACGCTCGACTTCCGCATAGTAATCAGGAACAGATAGGCAGCCTTCTTCACCCATTTGTTTGTTCTCACCGCTAACCACAACTGGGTTAACCAACACCAATGGTTCATTTCGTTCTTCAGATATGTCGATAACAACCACCGCTTCAGTACGACCAACTTGCGTAGACGCAAGGCCAACACCGTTATCTGTGGCATAAAGCGTATCTAACAAATCGTCAATCAAAGGCTGAACAGCGGCGATGTCTGTTACAGGTGTTGCTTGAACTTTAAGTCTTGGATCGGGTGCGGTAAGTACTTCTAAAACGGCCATGGTGTCCTTTGTATCGCTGAACATCTTAGCTTAGCCTCCCCCTACGATGAGTAAGGTATGGTAAGCAAGAGTGAATTAATTAGATAAACGGGGCGGATTATCGTAATACTTGACCATGGTTGTCAAGTTTCTTGATAAGGGGAGCATGGCGGACAACGTTTTTTGCTGACTCATGGGTTGTTATTCTTAGCTACCTTGCAAGTGGCCAGTTCTTGCTTCTCGCTTAGACTTTTCCCACTCGGATTTTAATACACGTTGAGTGCAACGTTCGATTCTAAATAATTCACGATGTAGGTTATCGTACTGCTTGCTTTCAAACTGGACAACTACTCGACTCATAGTACGAACCAGTTTGGTGTCAACACTGTCTATGGTTTCTAGCGGGTTGAGCCTAAGCCTCACTTGCACCCGCAGTTTCACAAGACGCTCGACATTTCGCGCAAAAACCTCATTGGCAGCGTCAGACTCTAAACCGTGTACGTCATAGTAATGTTTCGTTGCCAACGCACAAAACTCCGACACTTCATCCCTAAGTTGCTTACGCCAATGTGTCCTTTCTAGCATGACGTTTTTCATTAAGTGTTGTTTATTTGAATAGCGTTCAAATACACAGAGCACAGCAAACCCGGCCAACACGCATAGTAAGCCCGCTACCACAAAACCGAAAAGCCATGACTCTAGAAATACTGTCAACATATCAATATCCCGTATAACAAGCGCAAAAAACGAAAAGAGAAGGTATTGCTTATCCCTAATATCAGTTTAGCTTATTTACATAGAAATCAATTGGCTGTAACAGTATTCGATTGGCAGAGCACGTTTTATGCACCAAACACTTTAAGTAACAAGAAGAACGTCATTCCTACTAAGGTAGTAAGCAATACATTTTTTCGCCACCACGCGAGCAGTACGCAACAGGCACTGGCTAAAATGTATGGACTAGTGGCAGAAAGTAGCACCTCACCATTAGGCATAAATACGATCGGTGCCAAAATTGCGGTTAGCACTGCCGGGCTAGCATAACTAAGAAATCGTTGGCTGTTATGGTTAAGCCGAACTGGGAGCCGTGGCTCTAAAAATAAGTAGCGGCTCAAAAACACCACCGCAGCTAGCGCCAATATCGTTAAGTAGACCATCAATTCCATCCTATCTTTTCGCAGCCATAGCCTGCGGACATGGCGACAATGCTCGCAATGACGAGCCCGCCCTCAATGTCATGTGCCGCTAAAACCACCGATAACACAACAGCCACGACTACACTGACCAATATGGGAATATTCTTGATTAGGGGGACAACGATACCGATAAAAGTAGCCACAACCGCAAACTCCAACCCAAACTCATTAAGATCAGGTATTGCCGTACCCGCGACAATGCCAAAAAATGTTGCCAAATTCCATATTAGATAAAAGCTAAACCCAGCCCCAAACGCGTACCAAGGCTTGAACTCTTTTACCGTTTGATGACCACAAAATGCAAACAGTTCATCAGTCAGTAAAAAACCGAGAATAAGTCTCCAGTACAGAGGTTGAGGGCTTACCTTATCGCGCATTGTGGCCCCATAAAGGAAATGGCGAGACGTGATAAAAAATGTGGTGATCAGCATGGCCGTTAAGGTTGCACCGGACTTTATCATCCCCATGGCAACTAACTGAGCGGCACCTGCAAACAAAATTAGTGAGAACGCTTGGCCCTCTATTGCCGTTAACCCAGAGTCGATAGCAAATGATCCGGCGAGGATCCCCCACGGTACAACCGCAATACTAAGGGGTAACATCCGAATGGCGCCTTGTAGCCAAAGCTTACTGGGGGAGTCTGGGGCTAAAGTTATTTCTTGATTGTCCATAGTAGTTCTTCGTGCTTAACGTTTCTGCTATTACATCATTTTAATATGTGAGTAAATTGTACACTCTTGCCTATAAGCCTTTTAAATACTGGCCGGGAGTAACCCCCATTGCACGTTTAAAGTGCCGATGAAAGTGGCTTTGATCGTGAAAGCCAAGATCTTGCGCTATGTCTGAAATCTTAGAACCGAGGTGGAGCAAGCTTTTCGCTTTACGCAGTTTCGCTTGAATCTGATACGCGTGGGGAGGCAAACCAAACTGTTTTTGGAACGCCCGCACTAAATAGTATGGGCTTAGGTTAGCCAGCTTTCCGAGCTCATCGAGAGAAACGTTTTCCTCGGGAAAGTCATCCAGAAATTCCTTTACCAACAACAGTTGTCGTTTACTGGTAGAAAGGGAGGTCAACTGCGGCTTCGCTTTACCATGCCGGCACATTAACTTAGTGAGCGTATCAAAAACTAATGTCTCTCTGAGTAATTTACTATCACTATGCTGTAAGGTGTGAAAGACGAGTCGTAGTTGCGTAGCCAAGTACGGATCATAAACCACAGGCTCAGAAAAATAAGGCGCACCAGTAAATTGAAAATCAAGCTCATTCTTGAGCGATTCAAACTGTTCAGGTCGTGGGTACATCGCTTTATACGACCACCCACCCTCACTTGCCGAGTGGCCGTTATGCACCTCGTCCGCATTTACAAGTATAATACTGTTTTGTGGGGCGATATGATTTCCTCCAGTGCGGAAAAACCGTTGCGCGCCAGTTTCTATCACGCCAACGGTATAGCCTTCATGGCTATGGCGAGAAAAGTTTTGCTTCTCATATTGGGCGTCAAGTAGGTCTAATCCTCCTAACTCGCTGGCTCGGCAATACGTCGCTATTTCCTTTTTGATCTTAACCTCACTACTGTTCCTTCCCCCTATCGCATGGTTTACATCAGTGACAGCGATAGGTTGGTGTTCATTCATGATTCTATTAAGTAGCAAATAGTGCAAGAAAAGTTTTGTACAATATTGCGCTGTTGTTTTTGTGACAAAAAAAAGCGCCGTTAGGCGCCTTGTGATTTGCTGTAATGTGCGATTATTTGGTCAGAAGTTCTTTGGCAATTAAGTGCAACAGATATGTTTCGCGTTCAATACTCATGCCCTTTTTGTCGCTTTCTGCGATGGTTTTCTCATTGTGCGCGATGGCTTCATGGATATTGATCCAAACGGCTTTCATACCGTTTTTAACTTCATAATCTTCGTAGTTGGTTTCGCCAAGTTCAGGATCAATTTTACAGGTGTAGCAGTAAGACACCATGTGCATCACATCGGCGTTATCTTTGTACCAAGGACGAAACTCTTCGTAGATCCCGTAAGGATGAATATCGTGAATGTTTTTAGCGCCAGTTTCTTCTTCTAGCTCGCGCACCATGCCCGCAATGACGTCTTCATCTAGATCCAAACCGCCACCTGGTATGGTGTAGTCGTGATAACGCTCGGTGTACAGAAGCAAAATATCTTCACCGTTGAGTACAATTGCCCTAGCCGCTTTGCGCTGGAAAATGGTTTTGTCGTCTAGATGTTCAATATCAGGATGGGTCGTAATTCGCAGGTGTCTCATAATATGGCTCGATGATTGTTATTTTGCACGGAGTGTAATCTTGATGAAATGCAAAGAAAAGCCCAAATGGTAAATGCCCCCAGTTTTCATTGGGGGCATTGGTGGTAGTACTCTAAAAGTACCGCTAGCCTGACGTGTTATTATTCTTGTTTAGCCGTCTGCAGTAATTTGCGCTATCAGCGCTTTTTCAACCTCGGCAGAATGCTCTTCGTCTATTTGACATGTGCCAGCAGCCTGATGCCCGCCGCCATGGTACTTAAGCATTAGTTCGCCAACATTGGTTTTAGAGCTTCGATCAAAAATAGACTTACCGGTAGCAAAAACTATGTTTTGTTTTTGAAAGCCCCACACCTTATGAATCGAAATGTTACAATCTGGAAATAATGCGTAAATTAAAAATCGGTTACCTGCGTAAATGACTTCTTCATTCGTAAGATCGAGTAGGACTAAGTTGTCGTAAACCGTCGCGTTGCGCTGGATTTGGTCTGCGAATTTGACGCTGTGCTCACGGTAAAGCTCGATACGCTCTTTTACATCTGGTAGTTGGAGTATTTCGTCGATGGTGTGATTTTTGCAGTACTCAATCAGATCCATCATCAGATTGTAATTGGATATTCGGAACTCTCTGAATCGGCCTAAGCCTGTTCTGGCGTCCATAAGGAAGTTTAGTAAGTTCCACCCTTGCGCATCTAGCACTTCGTCACGGCTGAACTGAGCAGAGTCAGCTTTATCCACCGCTTCCATCATATCTCCCCACTCTAACGGGAAGGTGTCGAACCCCCCATAGTACTCCCATACGACGCGCGCTGCAGACGGTGCTTCAGGGTCGATAATATGGTTTTCTAGGTCGTCTTCATTACGAATGGTTTCAGACAGGTGGTGATCGAAAATTAAATGGGCGTGCTCAACATAGGGCAAGTTAGTCACGATATCATTGTCGGTAATATGCACTTTACCGTCTTGCATATCCTTGGGGTGAACAAATTTAATATCGTCTATTAAGTCCAGCTTTCTTAGCAGGACAGCACACACCAGCCCATCGAAATCACTTCGGGTCACTAAACGAAACTTACTATCAGACATTATTCTTCCTTTTTGCCTGTTTTTACCAATAGTCATTCATCAGGGAAATGACATAGATTTGACATAGTACCTCTATTCTTGGCAAACATTTTTCGATATATTTGCTCGCAAGATAAAGCCGTACTAATAATTAAAGCCATAGCCAACAGGCCACACATGTTAATATAGACCTGTTAGCTCTATTTTTCCGCAATTTTGGCTGTATTTATTTAATAGATCACTGATTTAACTGTTTTTTGGAGCAAATAATGAAAAAATCAATTCTTGTTGCATCGCTAAGCGTCGCTACTCTCTTTGCTACTAACGCATTCGCAAACGAGGATACTCCAATGCTTGGTATGGCCAACCCTGCTGCCACCTACTGTATTGACCAAGGTGGTGAGACAAAAACTGTGTCTACTTTAGAAGGCGAACATGGTATTTGTATCTTAAGCGACGGAACGGAAGTCGGACAGTGGGAATACTTTCGTCAAAATCAAGATGCTCAAGGAGACGACGTTATGATGGGTATGGCGAATCCGGCGTCTGTGTTTTGTGAGGAGCAAGGCGGAAAACTCGAAGCCGAAGGTTCAGAAAACATCTGTGTGCTTCCTGATGGCAATCGCATCGAAGAGTGGGAGTTTTACCGTCAAAACCACCCAGAGCAAGGCGCGGTTGATATGCCAAATATGGCGAATCCAGCCTCGGTATTTTGCGAAGAGCAAGGCGGTAGCGTAAAAATCGTTGATACTGCCGAAGGTCAAATCGGTATGTGCGTCATGCCTGATGGTAGCGAAATCGAAGAGTGGGAACTGTTCAACAAGCACAACAAATAGCTATTAGCTCAATAGATATAAAACCACGCATGTTGCGTGGTTTTTTTATACCCGTTTAATAAAGCAAAACCCTATCGCCACCAGCGAGTATTGCTGTCTGTTTCCGGATCGAGCATTCGATTGAGCATGGTCAAATTAGTATCTAAGCATGCTAACCAAGGCTTGATCTGCTGTACTGATTTGTCGGCGGTTGTCTGGCTAACGCACTGCTCTAGGGCTGGGAGCACTGCCTTTAGGACTTCGCCACGCTCTTCGTAAAGTTGCTGCTCGCTCGCCAATAATTGCCGTGCTTTTGATATGGCTTGCCAAGCAATGGCGAATGGTTCGGCTCGCACCCTACTTAGCTCGTGCTTAAAGCTACCGGCAACAACACCTTCTAAGTAAACGCGATAGGTGGTGAGTGCTTCAACGGTAAGAAACAGCTCGCCGGTAAATGAGGTCGTAGGATAAGGCACACAAACATGCTGTTCTAATTGTGAAGGGATGGATACTCTCAAGCCAGACGACAAACACGCCTGTTTAAGAACCAAGAGTAGCCCTTGCTCATCGAGCAAAGATTGGATCTCAAAGATGCGTTGCAAGTGATAGTCGTTCGACACAAAAGTGATTGTTACCTCGCCTTCTGGCTCGATCCACTGAGCTGAGCGTAACTCTTTGGCAAGCTGACGGATGTTTTCTACCGTACTGGTTGACTCGCGTTCAAGAAGCACGGGAACGATGTTGGGATCTACCCCCTTTTGCGTAAGAAGGTGTTGATAGTACTGGTACATCGCATCGGATTCGGAGCGAGTTTGGTGTTTGGTCACTCCACCGCAAAAGCCAATGGCCATTGAGGGGCTCGCGTTGCGTGTAACAAAGTCGACTAATGCAGAAACGCGAGAGCGCCCTTCCGCGGTAAGTGTGTCTTGTTGTAGTCGTTTACCTAAGATGACGACCAAGTGTTCGATTGACATAATGATAATGTTTACTGGTGGTAATTATTTAATACTGACGATCCAGCTCTTTTTGCTGTTCCGCTATCTCGTTTAAGCACTCAAGAAGCTTGTTCACTTCAATCGGCTTAGGCATGTGATCATTACATCCACACTCAATGGCCTTAATTTTGTCTTCAGGCATTACATCGGCAGTAAGAGCGATGATAGGCAATACGTTTATTGGGTAGTCTTTTCTAATTTGCCGCGTGGCTTCATAACCATCCATAACTGGCATTTGAAAGTCCATCAGCACCACATCGAATTTATTTAATTTAACCAAGTCACATGCTTCTTTACCATTTGAGGCCAAGATAGGATTCATACCTGCGCGGTTGAGAATAGCTTGGATCATCATTTGGTTTACCGCGTTATCTTCTGCGACTAAGACTCGCAAACCAGACAAGTCATGAATGGACTTATCGTTGCTAATTTGTGCTTGCGCTGGGGTCTGGTCAAACCAACAACTCACGATAAATTCGGAGCCAACCCCTTCTACGCTGCGTACCGTGATATTACCGCCCATTAACCGCGCGAGCTCACGAGATATGGTCAGCCCCAGCCCGGTTCCGCCAAATCGGCGAGATGTTGAGGTATCGGCTTGGTTAAAGGCTTCAAATAGCGAATCGAGTTCCTCACTCGAGATGCCTATGCCACTATCGATAACTGAAAACTCAATTAGGCTGCGCCCTTCGCGCTGCGATTTTTGCCTTACTGATAGAGCAACTTCCCCTTGCTGGGTAAACTTAAACGCATTGCCACACAGGTTAATCAGTATTTGCTCTAAACGAGTGGGATCGCCTTTAAACCACTGCTCGCTTTGTACGTTGTTGGTGACCGTCCATTCCAGATTCTTTTGCTCCGAGCTGGATTCAAAAATTACTTGGATTTGATGCAGTAATTGGTTGAGGTCGAATGGGATCGATTCTAAGGAGAGCTTTTCTGCCTCAATTTTAGATATATCTAGTATATCATTGACGATGTTAAGTAAAGTGCGAGAAGAGAGCTCAATTTTTTGCAAATAAAGAGCAACTTCTTTCGGGTCGTCAGAGTGTTTCACCAGAGAAGAGAACCCTATCACTGCGTTCAACGGGGTACGAATTTCATGGCTCATGTTAGCCAAAAACTGGCTCTTTGCTTGGCTAGCTAGATCAGATTGCTTGCGAGCGTGCTCAAGTTCTTTTGTGCGCTCGATAACCATGGTGTCTAACGCGATCCGACGATTGTTTGTGATAAGAATGAACAAGATCAGAAAGGTCACCACAGTGAACTGCAAATACATCATCGCGCGGGTAGACTCTTCTTGATAATGGAGCAAGAAATTATCTCGAGCGACTAAGTTCATGGCCCAAGATTGCCCCGCGACCTCTAACGATATGGTATGAAGATTTTCTTGTTTTACTAAACTCGACCGTTTTTTACCCGTATTTCCGAGGAAAACATGGCTACTGTCCTTTTCAATAACCTCATATAAGAACAGGCCAGCCGGCACCTTCTCCATGGCAATGTCGATCATCTGTTGGACTAAAAATATACCGGTTGCGTAACCAATAAGTTGACGCTTAGGGATCGAAACATCGTCGACAAAGGTCAGTTCTGGCACGGCGAAAACGGGAGCAAAGAGAAGAAAACCTGGATCTTTATGTTCGGATTGAACCAGTTGAATAATGGGAGTCGAAAGTGGCTTAAATAGTGAGTCTGGGTTTGAAAGTACCGAGCGGCGTTCTGGATTGGAGTAAACGTTAAAGCCGATAGCCGCTTCATTGCCCTTTTCCGGCGTGATCATCTTCACCACCACAAGATGGTCGTTCTCGAACAATGGCTTTCCTGAAACGGCGACGTTAGAAAACGGATAAAGGCCTTTTAAGTCTTTGTTGAATTTCTCGACTTGGTTCTGTTCGAGAATAACATTCCAAGACATACCTTGAATCGCTGATTGTTCACGCATTAAGCCTTCAGCGAAGCCCTTAAAATCCTGCTTGGATACTAATGGCGTATTTTGTAGGTAACTCGCGAGGGTTTGAATATGGGCCAAGCTTTTGTTTATTTCACGATAGAGCGAGTTTTCAATCAACTTAAGTTCGTGGGAAACCATGTTTTTGGTGGTTTCTTGACTGCTCGCCGCTAGGTAGTGGCTAGTCATGGTCACCGAGAAAAACATGATAGATGTAGTCACCATTATCACACCACGCGCTTTCTGTACTTGCCTGTCTTTCTTGGTAAAATTAAGCATACAGAATAAAATAGGCGTGCCGAGCAAGACCCCAAGTGAATCCCCCAACCACCAGTTCATCACATTATACCAATGGCGTTCGGGGCTATATTCAATACTAAAAGCGCTTAGGGCCATAACGCCGATGTTAGACGATATAAAATTAGTGACTAAACCAACAAAAATGATAAATGCGAGGGAGTTGAGCTCGGACTTAGAATCTAGGGGGTTACCGAGCCAGCGTCGAAGAAGGTCGCCACCAACGATTGCCTGTAATGACGCACCGCACGCAATCGTGAAGACTTCACGCCAACTATTGGCCGTTAATTGTGTAATGTCATGATTGGATAAATTAAACGCCATTGATGCGATGAAAATTGCAGGAATAAAGCGCCATGACCATATATAGCAACCAAATAGCGCAATTCCAGCAGGCAACCAGACCGAGACGACTTGAGACTGAGTAAGAAAGTCAGAAAGCACCATGCCGAGTACAAAATAACTGAATGCTAATCCCCAAAACCAAATCACCAAATTTTTTGACGAAGGATTAATCATTGAATGAAGTCCCTACCCTTAAACTGTAGAATTCTAAATAGTTTACTGTACGAAGATATACAGAATAGCATGTCAGGATTGTTTATCCCAGTGATACCATTGTTGATTAAATGTGCTTCAAGAGCGCGATTGGGATTAGTCTAGATATACGCTGTGAAATGCTTTAGGCCAAATTTTAAACAAAACGAAGACGTTTGGTATCCGATAAAAGCCGCTGTATTTTTTTGCCAAATGCGATCCCCTCGTCGCTGGTATATAAAGATTTATCACAAAATGCGCTCACATTGGGTTCGCTGCGTAACTCGTTTAAGGCGTGACAAACAAAACACTTGGCCATTATGCTCGCGATCTTTTGACCTCGGTAATCTGGTCGAACATAAACGTAATGGATCTGATAAAAGTAAACGTGTTGGTCGAAATTTCGCGGGCTTGCAACTATATCTGTCCAATACGAACAATAGGCAATCGGTTTATTCGTTTCATTTACCACCATAAGTAAGTGAAATAAATCATCTTTAAATGATTGGTGAAATCGACTTTTACAAACGCCGGATATATCGTCAAAGGCGGTGACTGCTACTTGCTTCCCCGCAACTTGATAACCCACTCTATCTATACAAACCATAACATTCGACTCATTTTATTGGCGCAATGATACTGATATAATTTTTGTACAAATTTGTTTTTTTTCAACTCCAGACTAAATTTGTCGATTTTGAACGTGCATCGATAAATCCATTGGCAAATTATCGGTTTTGTTATTGTGGCAGACAGGGTTTGCCAATACACTCTCCTACACTATCTGTCTGTTAAAAAAAGTTTATGGACGAAATAATCACTTACTTACGAAACAACATCTTCCTATTTGAGCAATCCTGGTTTGGCGATGTGGTATTACTTACCGGATTAAGCCTTATTGCCTGGATATCGTGGCGGATCATTTACGCTCGCATTGATAGCATCACAAGCAAAACTCAGAATAGGTGGGACGATGCGGTTGTTCACGCGCTAAAAACACCGATTAGCACCATGATTTGGTGTTGGCCTGCGATCTCATCGGTTAGCTTGATCCTCAAAACCTATGTGGATTCAAACTTACAATGGATTGGCGCCATCCAAGTGCTATTTTCAATTTGTATCGTCATATGGATTGTTTTTCGACTCATTAATAATATCGAACAAGAGCTTTTAGAGCTCAATACCCATGACGAAACCACCGTGCAGGCAATCGCAAAAATAGCTCGCCTAGTGTTTGCTTTGATGGGCCTATTAAGCATTATGCAGAGCTTTGGGCTTAGCCTGTCTGGCTTGCTGACGTTTGGTGGTGTGGGTGGTTTGATTGCCGGTCTTGCAGCGAAAGACCTACTGTCGAATTTCTTTGGCGGTGTGATGGTGTATTTTGACCGCCCCTTTAAAGTTGGCGATTGGATACGCTCGCCTGACCGACAAATTGAGGGAACCGTCGAGCGAATTGGTTGGCGTATGACCGTCATTCGTACTTTTGATAAACGGCCTCTTTACGTGCCTAACTCCGTGTTTAGCAATATTGTGGTAGAAAATCCGTCTCGAATGAAAAATCGTCGGATCTTGGAAACCATTGGTCTGCGTTATGACGACAGTGCAAAAGTTGCCCTTATTGTTGATGAAGTAAAGTCAATGCTAATGCAGCACCCAGAAATTGACACCAGGCAAACTTTAATCGTCAATTTCAATAGCTTTGGCCCTTCCTCGCTTGATTTCTTTATCTACACGTTTACCAAGACGGTAAACTGGGTGAAGTACCATGAGGTTAAGCAGGCCATCTTGCTTGAGGTCATGGCGATCATTCATAAACACGGCGCTGATATCGCTTTCCCAACTCAGACGGTTCATCTTAGTCAGTTAGAAGCGCCAACGCCTGACGCGAATTAAACAACCAGCACCATTCCGTAATAAAGAAGAAGCCAGCGCAATGCTGGCTTCTTCTTTATTATCGTGATTTGACCTGAGTAAAGGCTTGATACTAATTAAAAGTATCCGATACTTTGTCAGCGAGATCGCCGGCTGCATCCTGCAGTTGATCCTGTGCATTTTCAATCGGATCGCCTTCAATCATAGACTTAATGTCATCGCCATACGTGATGCCGATAAAAATACCCAAACCAACCAATGCAATGGCGATGTACTTAATCATTACGTTTCCTAATCATAGTAGAGATGGCCTTGCCGTTATCGAAAAAGGCCTTTAAAAGTAACCAATTATCAAGAGTCTACCAATTATTCACCAAAAAGTCAGCCAAACCGCGCTTATCTATCGGCTAGATAAAGTGACATTATCAATTTGTTAGGCTCGCATTCTAGCATCTTTCTACTATTCTTTAGTTATTAACCAGTTAGCGTTATAGACAAAGGAACATACCATGACAAGGATACTGTTAGTCGCACTGGCGCTGTTTGCTAGTAGCAACGTGTTTGCTCAAGAGATCACCTTTGGCATCGTGCCGCAGCAATCTGCAAAAAAACTCGCGTCTAAATGGGGGCCAATTTTTGCGTATTTGAGCGAAAAAACGGGTCATTCGATTACTTTCGCTACCGCAAAGGACATTCCAAGTTTCGAAATTAGGGTGTTAAAAGGTGAGTACGATGTCGCTTATATGAACCCCTACCACTTTACCGTCTTTAATCAAAAACCGGGTTATAGCGCATTTGCAAAGCAAAAAGATAAAAAAATCAAAGGGATAATTGTTGTTCGAAAAGATAGCCCAGTTAAGCATCTGTCTGAACTTGATGGTAAAACCCTTGCTTTTCCCTCTCCGGCGGCGTTCGCAGCGAGCGTATTACCAAGAGCAAAAATGAAACAGGACGGCATGGCTATTACCCCTAGTTACGTTTCCTCCCACGACTCGGTATATCTCGGTGTCGCCAAAGGTTTCTTCCCCGCAGGTGGTGGCGTTTATCGTACTTATGGCAATACTGCTCCTGAAGTACAAGATCAGTTAAAAGTCTTGTGGGACACCCCCGGATACACGCCTCACGCTTTTGCCGCCAATCCAAACCTTGATAGCGAAGTGGTTAAACAGATTCAACAGGCAATGCTCGATATGAACGTAGACGCTAAAGGCAAAGCGCTACTTAAATCGATTAATTTCAAAGGGATTGAAAAAGCGAAAGACAGTGATTGGGACGATGTTCGAGATCTGAATATTACGCTACTTGAACACCTACTTTCTGATTAAGGTTTGGTGGTTCTGTGTCGCTGAGATTAAAGACCATTCTTGGAGTTGCGTTAATAGAAGCAGTGCTGCTTGCTCTGCTACTTTCGCTCACACTTAACTATTTAAAAACGACCAACTACGAGGGGTTAACCAAACGGGGGGAGTCCACCGCCCGCTTGTTCGCTTCAACCGTTAAAGACGCCGTATTGTCATGGGATTTAGCTTCTCTTGAAGCCTTCACTTCCGAACTAATGACCAATCCCGATCTTGTTTATGTTCGGGTCATCAACCGAGATGGAAAAGTATTGGCTCTTAAGGGGGATAACACCTATTTACAAGCTTTTCATAAACCGGAAGTCAGCGCAGAATATGTTTCTGATGGTATCTATGACGTTTCCCACTCAATCCAAGAATCTGGCATTGTGTACGGCGCAGTTCAGATAGGTTTCGATATGAGCGCGCTTAACTTACAGATCCAGCAAGCCAGAAAATGGAGTGGCATCATTGTCATTGGGGAAATGACCTTGGTTGCCCTATTCTCTTACGTGCTGGGGGCATACTTAACCCGCAGATTGACCCATCTACAAGTTGCGACTGAACACATCGCCAGTGGTCGTCGTGACATTAACCTCGCCGAACATGGCGGCGATGAGATCGCCCACGTATCTCGCGCTTTCAATAAAATGGTGACCAAATTAAGTAAGTCTGAACACACGACACAAAGTTACCAAAAACAGCTCGAGGTTGTAAACGCATCACTGGAAAACAAAGTCAAAACCCGTACCAATGAGCTAAGGGCAAAAAACATTCACTTGGAAAAGACCAACTCTGAACTCAAAGAAACCCAGGCCAAACTCATCCAAACAGAGAAACTCGCGGCGATAGGCACCATGGCCGCGGGCTACGCCCATGAAATTAATAATCCTTTGGCCACCATCGACAGTAATTTGCAGTCGGCTCAATCCTATTTAGTTGAATATCAGGGCCTAATCGAAGCTGTATCACGTTACCCCGATGACGACGTAAACAGTCTTGCCTTGATTAAGCGAACGTTAACCAGTGACGACTTTTCCTATTTGCAGCAAGATCTAAGCGAATGCATCCAAGATGCTCGCGATAACGCGTTGAGGGTGAAGGCAATTATTGCCGGGCTGAAAAACTATTCGCATTTTGAGAAGACCAATATGTCTCAGGGCGTTGAAATAAATGAAGTGGTCAATTTGAGCCTTAAAGAGTGTCAATTTGAGTTAAATACCCACATTAATGCATCGTTAAACCTAGGACAACTCGATAGCGTTAGCGCAAATACTGCTGAACTTCAGCAAGCTATTGTATATATTATAAAAAATGCGTATCAGGCATTAAGGAATGAAGAGGATGGTAAAGTCGACATCTCAACCTATCAACAGGACAACACCATAGCAATTGCAATTCGCGATAACGGTTGTGGCATGAAAACTGCACAGCTCAATAAAGCCTTTGACCCCTTTTATACCACACGAACAATAGGCGATGGTTCTGGGCTTGGGCTTACCTCGGCACGTAACATAGTGCAGCGTCACAAAGGGAAAATTACCATCGAAAGTACAGAAGGGATCGGCACTACGGTTACACTGTTACTTCCTGTTGAAGGGAGCTAAGTGGTTGATGTTTTACTGTATCTTGGTTCAACTATCTGTTTGTCGACTTGGTTCGATTAGGAGGAGTCATGGAAGTCTTACTTAACAGCCTAAACGGCCTTATCAAACGTCCAACCTTGCTGGTCCTTGACGACGAAGCAGATATCGTTAAGACATTAACGCGCGTACTACGTAGAGATTTCGACATTATTTCGTTTACCGTTCCTGCGGATGCACTGGAATATTTAGAGCACAACAGCGCAGACATCATGTTATCGGATATGCGTATGCCTAAAATGGATGGCGCAGAGTTTTTTGCTCAAGCTAGAAAGCTTCACCCCGACTCCATTCGCGTTCTACTCACCGGTTATGCCGACGTAGACGCAACCGTTCGTGCCATCAATGAAGGCGGCGTAAACAGTTACCTTACTAAGCCTTGGGACAACAATAACCTTCGTTTCACCCTGTTACAGTCAGCATCGTTGTTTACGCTACAAACTGAAAGACAACGGCTAACAAAAGAGGTTGAAGAAAAGAATTTGCTGCTTGAGCAAGCTAACGCGACATTAGAAGACAAAGTTAACGCCCGAACCGAGGCACTAAGAGAGTCCTACAGTCGGCTAAAGAATACCATGAAGAGTCGCTCTGAGTTATTTAGAGATGTTCTTTCACTGATCACTACCTTGATTGAATACCGAACTGGCATTAATGCCAAAGATTTGGAGCGCGTTGCTTACCAATGCAAACAAGTTGCGATACGGCTGCAACTTAGCGATAGTGAAATCAAACAAACCTATCTTTGTGCAATTATGCATAAGATAGGGTTGATCGCCGAGGCGCACACCGATACTAACAGCCAAAATTTCCAGCAAGCCCATATTGCGCCGAGCAACAACCCACTTGTGGCTAACGAGCTTATTTCCAACCTAAGTCGATTCAGCAGTTTGGCCAGTTTAGTCAAACATCAAGATGAGAATATCGACGGTACCGGATATCCAGACCACCTTAAAGGTGAGGCAATACCGCTTGTTTGTCGAATTCTTCGTGTCGTTAAAGATTACGACTACATGGTGACCTGCCCTAATAAGGCGCAAAAAAAATCACCAGCGGCCGCTATGGCCTATATGAACAAACACATTGATACTATTTACGATAAAAACGTGGTAGCTAGCTTCAAGCAAGTGCTCAAAGAAAGGCCACAAGATGGCATTCATAATATTGAATACTGCGTAAGTATTAGCGATTTGACTTCCGGGGCGATAATTAAACGAGACGTTATTTTACCTAATGGTACAACCATGCTAACCAGCGGTAGTGAATTAAATGACAGCATGCTAGAACGTCTACGTGACTACGAAACCGAGCACAGAACAACGCTCGCATATTATATATAGGCGCTCTATGAACAAGTACAATAATCAATCTTCAGAGCAAATCATTGACTATCAAGCAGCATACGTCGAGGAAAAGCGTCGCCGTGAGTTAGCAGAACAACAGTTGTTGGTAGCGGAAAAATTAGCGTCGGTGGGCCAACTCGCCGCGGGCATAAATCATGAGGTAAGTAATCCGCTTGCTTATGCTAAGTCGAATATGGAGCTTTTGGCGCACCACATAACGCCATTGCTGGCGTTAGACCAAATGGCCGTTGAGGTGCTCAATGGAAAACAGAGCAAAGAACACTATTGGGCGCAGCGTGACGCCTCTGATATAGACGATCTTAAGCAGGAAATTGTTGAGATCATTCAGGAAGCGCAATATGGCTTAGAAAGAATCAATGAAATAACCCGTAGCTTCAAAGCGGCCGCCTATCAGGGAGACAGCGTTAAATTGCCCTGCGACATCAACCAGTGCATTGCAAGCGCTTTGAACATGGTTACGAACGAACTCAAGTATTCGATGACGATTCATACCGAGCTTTGTAACAATCTACCCTCGGCTATCATCGACTTTGGTCAAATACAACAGGTGTTGATTAACCTATTTATTAACGCTAAGCACGCGTGTGGCGAAAATGGCAACTTATGGGTCAAAAGCTCTTTGATAACAAGCAAAGACGTTGAGTTTATCCAACTAGAAGTTAAAGATGATGGCCACGGTATCCCTAAAGCTATTCAGAGCAAAATATTTGAGCCGTTTTTTACCACCAAACCAGTTGGACAGGGTTCAGGATTGGGGCTGTCGGTATCGCTCAACTACATAAAAGCGCACAATGGACGCTTTCGCGTGCTCAGTGAAAAAGAAGTCGGTACAACGTTTACCCTACTGTTGCCGGTGAGCATGGTACAAGAGCAATAGCTTAGTCCTTAACCGCCCAATTTTTAAGTGAAAAATATATCGCCTCGCCGCCCCCTATTTACGACTTTCTAGCGTACAATGTCTCTATTACTCTTTTCTATAGACAACTATTGTGGCTTTAAAACCAACCATTCATAAGTTTCGTATTGCTTTAACTGATATGAATCGTGATCATTACGATTCTCTTAACCTTACCATTGCGCAGCATCCTTCAGAAACCGAGCAGCGCATGATGGCGCGAGTACTGGCTTTTTGTATCCATGCTCATGAAGACTTACAGTTTACTAAAGGCTTATCTAGCATCGAAGAGCCTGACATTTGGCTAAAAACACTCGACGATCAAATTGAGTTTTGGTTGGACGTTGGTGAGCCCGACGTTGACCGCGTTAAAAAGTCGACTCGATTAGCTAAGAAAGTACAAGTCTACAGCTTTAACACTAAGTCGGACGTGTGGTGGGAGCAGAATAAAGGTAAGTTTGGTATGTTGCCTGCATCCATAACACGTTTCGATTGGGAAGGCATTCAGGCACTTGCTGGCCTAGTTACCCGCACAATGGACATGTCTGTGATGATCACAGGTAACTCTGCGTATATAACGGCAGATAATGGCGACTGTGAAGTAACATGGGAAACCTTGCAAGAATAGCCGAGTTTTTGCCTCAAGGTGGCGGGTTATTACTAACTTCGCCACCCATTTATATTTAGCGTCGTTGCCTAAAGTGTTACCAACAGGGTGGATAAAGTGACATCAATACACGAGTTTTTCAGCAATGCTGGTGTCAATCAGCTAGGGCTGACGCCAGAAGAACAAGTTCTGTTTAAAGAGCTGAGTGGCAAGCTTCAACCGATTTTCGACAACGCATGCGCTCATAATCCCGATAGAACCAGCTATCAAATGTTATTAGGTACGTTAACACAAACCCATATTCAGCACACAGCGCAACTGGAGCATCATTTACAGTCAATATTGGCGATGCAGCAAGCGATTAACGATGGTGTTGGCGAAGAACATGCGCAAAAATTTAAAACGACAGCGCCAACCGAATTACTGTTAATCACCAAGTTATGGATCATGGTGCAAGGCTTTCTAAAAATGGACTTTAGCCTTGCAAATGATCATGCCGCCAACTCAGCCAGCTTGGTGAATAGCTTACTTGGTGCAGATCCTGAGGTTTTAAGAACAGAGATAATGAAAAGTTTCTATGTTGGCTGGGAAGCAAGCCCAATTGAAGATAGAAAACCAAACCTGTTTGATAAGCTAAAAGCTTGGTTTTCCTAAAGGCGCACGGCTAACAGTCTTGATCTATGGCTCTTATTACGCGGCAAGGGTTTCCTGCGGCGACAACGTTAGCAGGAATGTCTTTTGTCACCACGCTGCCAGCGCCGATAACACTGTTGTCCCCAATCGTCACACCCGGACAAACAATAACCCCGCCGCCTAACCAAGCGTTATGGCCGATTTTGATAGGATGGCCAAACTCAATCCCCTCTTCTACTCGCCCTTTAACGTCTAACGGGTGCCCAGCGGTGTAGAGTTGTACGTTGGGTGCAAGCATTACGTTGTCACCGATTTCAACGGTATTGACATCCAAAATTACGCAGTTGAAATTGGCATAAAAGTTCTTGCCTAACTTAATGTTGTTGCCGTAGTCACAGCGAAAAGGCGGCTCAATGTAAAAGTCGCCATCTGTATCAGGAATCAGTTCCTGCTGTGCTTGTTGCCATTCAACAGTACATGGCAGGCTGTTATTTAACTTTTGAAGCGTTTGTCGGCACGCCATCCGCATCGAAAGTAATTCTTCATCCCACGCTTGATAAGGTTCTCCCGCGAGCATTTTCTCTCTTTCACTGCGCATTTCATACATCCTAGCTAGGTTAACAAGGCAGCTAA
>Ga0209272_10000625_pt1 | contig 27284 bp, 24 predicted proteins | sample tdDd002_FD_187125 | JGI IMG/M metagenome (GOLD analysis project Ga0209272, IMG submission 187125) | Marine sediment microbial communities from the Atlantic coast under amendment with organic carbon and nitrate - tdDd00.2 (SPAdes)... | ecosystem: Environmental > Aquatic > Marine > Coastal >... | reverse complement strand
TCACTGTACGTTAGTCATAGAAAGGTTTTGGATCCACTTCTAACGATGATGGTGCAACAGCCTTCTCAACCGAATGTGGACTGTTCTTTAAATCCACCATTGCAACGTCTATATAACGTTTGTATTTACGCGAGTAGAAACACTTCACGATGGGTTTAAGCGGCTGAGATTCGTTGGATGTCCACACAATACCAACTCGACCATCACTCAATTGCACGATCGAACCCACAGGGTATACGCCAATACAATTGATGAATTTGTACACCAGTTCAGGATCAAGGTGGGATGGCGTCAAACTCAATAGGATTTTGAATGCTTCTGCCGAACTCATGCCCTTTTTGTAGACGCGATCAGCCGTCAATGCATCGTAAATATCCACAATACAGCTCATGCGACCATGCATCGGGATTTGGTCGCCAGATAAACCACGCGGGTAACCGTTACCATCAAGCTTCTCGTGATGCATTAAACACACATCACGACTGACGTCACTCAACCCTTTCACGCCAAGAATAATTTCTCCCGCAAAGACCTGGTGCAGCTTCATGTGCTCAAACTCTTCTGGGGTTAAGCGGGCTGGTTTATGTAAAACCGCGTCATCAACTTTGATTTTGCCAACATCATGAATGATGCCACCAATAGCCAGTTGTTTGAGCGTCTCTTTGTTCAAACCTAAATGCTTACCGAATGTCACCAGCAAACAAGCAACATTGACAGAGTGTTCGAGCAAGTAAGTGTCTTTCTGGCGGAGGGCTGATACACATTGAAGCGCATCAGAGTCGATAAAGACACTCTCGATCATATCATCGGCCCACGATTCAATCTCGTCGACTTCAATGACCTTTCCCTCAAACGTTTGGTTTAGGAGTTTCTGAGCTAAACCTTTAGCTTCTGCAATAAGCTTTTTCGCGCGTTTATGCTGCGCTTCTCTGGTGCGAAAAGCACGAGGAACTTTAGTTTGCTCTTCTACTGGTGATAATTCTTCAGACTCAGCGGCAACGGGTTTAAACACACAAGCACTCGAAGATAGCTTTTGATCAACCCAAACAAACTTGACGCCACTTGCTTTTAGTTTCTCGATACCCTGTTGCGTCGACACTCGTCCAGCGTTGGCGAGGTTTACACGTTTATTTTGCTCTATAGCAGTCACAAACATACCAACACCCATGTCTGCAATTGCTATTTTTATCGAATCTTCTGGGTTGTACTGCATAAATCAAAGAATCTGTTTTCTAGATAATTTACTTATTATATGACATCGGACCATTCCTCGTCATAATAAATTAACGCGCACTAAGCTTATTGAGACTTGAGTCAATAATAGCGCGCTTTCACCACACGAAAATTAAGGATAACATTTGCTCATTTTGCCACCATTTAATTTAGTAACGTTATAATTTGACAACCAAATCAATAACCACTTCAAATTATTAGTATTTGAGGTTGACTATCATATTTAAATCAACATGATTGATACTAAGAGTTTCGAAATTTCAGTCTGTTGCATTATTTTAGATTTGTTTGCGTAAACGCAATGACACATTAGATTGATAATTATATAACTACTATTTAAAGCACATAGAGTTAAAGGATAAACTCACTAATCATGTTGAATCGATTGTTCTCCCTAGATCATCACGCCGAGATAGCATTTTCTACAAGAGCGATAGCTAATGACAAGTAACGTTGAGCCTACGGTAACAGAGCAAGACCGGGATTTTCTTAAGATTGTAGAAGAAAAGTTCATCCATATTTTTGATGTCTTTAATGAAGGCTTATTTTATATGGACGAAAATGGATCAATGGTTTTTTACAATCAAAAATTCTATGAACAGTTCGGTATTAACGCTGGACGGATCAACCTCGACAGCTGGTTAGAGTTAGTGCATCCACTAGATCGAGAGCGCTTATCTAATCGCGTCGATGCGCACATCATTACCAACAATACTCGCGTCGCGACCACTTATCGCCTCCGCAAACCGAACGGGCAATATGTCTGGATCGAGGGCGTAGCCATGACCAAAGAAAGCGAGTATGGCTTATACATGGTCGGAAGCCATAGGGATATCTCTGAAAGAAAACTGATGGAGAGCTACATCCATCAAGTGGCGTTTCATGATAGTGCATCAGGAATCGCAAATCGCAGTAAGCTACTCCTAGACATAAAAGAACATAAACAAGCGAACTATGACCAAGCATCTCTGGTTTATATTCGTATCGAAGACATCAAATCCTTTATCAATCACTACGGTAATGACCTAGTGGAAGACTTGGTTGATAAACTGTTGGAGACGCTAAATCAACTCCCTCAATCAATCAGTGACGTGTATCGGATCCATGACGACGATTTTGCTATCCTCATCCACGAAGCATACGCACTCGAAGAGCTAATGGAGTTTGTAAAAACCATCAAGCAGCATTACCACCAAGCGATGCGTGAAGATGGAAAATTACTTGGTAGTAATATCAGTATTGGCTTATACCCTACCTTTGATCTTGATCTTTCGGCGGAAGAAATCATTCACAAAGCAGCGCGCACCTGCCAATACGCTTGTGAAAAAAAAGAGGATCATATCGCAGTATACAGCCAGAAAACCCAACAAGCTGTTGATAGATACTTCTTCATCGAGCAAGGCTTAAAAACCGCGCTCGACAACCATACTCTCAGCGTTAAGTTTCAACCTATTATTTGTGCTAAAAAAACAAAGATAGTCAGCTTTGAAGCCTTGGTCCGCTGGCGGAGCGAAGAGTTTGGCGAAATCTACCCTGACGAATTTATTCCAGTTGCCGAAAACAAAGGCCTTATCGTTGAACTTGGTTACCAAGTTTTCGCCAAAGCTTGTGCCTTTATTAAAGAGTATAGAGAGCGCTATCAAACCCAGACTCGTGTTAATGTGAACGTTTCTGTTCTGCAGTTACTGAATAGTGATTTCCCCGCGACCATAAAAGCAATGGCCGATGAGGCTGGAGTTCAGCCAAGCTCTATCGTATTGGAACTGACAGAAACCTTTATCTTAGACAGTAACCAAGCCGCAATTGAACCACTAAACGCGTTAAGTGAGATTGGTTTTGCGCTTTCTCTCGATGACTTTGGTGCTGGTTATAGCTCTCTCAATTGCTTCTTTGATTTACCAATGACGCAAATAAAAATCGATAAGAGCATGGCTTGGAAAACTCTGACGAATCACTCTTCTCGGGAGTACTTGAAGTTCTTAATCGCCATGTGCCAAGAAAATGAAATAGAAGTCGTTATTGAAGGTATTGAAGACGCCAAAATGAATGTATTTTTCTCAGAACTTGGTGTTGACTACCTTCAGGGTTACTGGTTCTCTAAACCGCTATCTGTCGCGAGTGCTAGCCGATACACCCTAGTTCAGTCGTAGTTCCACTCATTTTCAGTGCTTGTAACAAAAAGTTCACCCAACCGCGCCTCATCTTATGGAATCCTGTGACGCGATTGGTTTGCTTTTTGGATAAAGGACTTCTAAGGAAGAATGCTACTTCATTACAACAGACTCACGAATGCTTCGATCAATATTGAAATTCGGAGTCTGCTCTTAGTACTAGCCATCATTTTTATTATTAACACGCCGATTAGCTATATTAAGCGAGAGAAAATTGAGGATCATGCACAACAAGTAGATGCGGCATATGAATCATATAAACTTCGTAAGAACTTAATTAGCAGCTACTTAAACTTATCGCATACCATTATTGCTAGTCACTATTTCGGTAATCCCATTCCTTTCGAGAATACTGTTCAACAGTTGCTCGCTGAACAATCACTGTTCAAGAGTATTCGGATAATATCAAATGAGCCTAGTCATCAATTTGCTAACAGTGAAATACCACCTTCTTATAATCACTTCTATAAAAGCCCTTTAAACGCTCAACATACACAAACCGTTTTCTTCCCCAAAAAAGGCCTTGTCACCAAAATCGCTCCGATTTACCTGGAAAGGAAGCATACGGGCTACCTGCTTATCGATGTAAACGTGAGTGAGATGGTTGCAAACTTCCGTCACAACACAATTCTAATAAGTGAAGATGGTTTTGTGTACGGCAGTAGTCATCCTAACATCGCTGCCTTCGATAACTTGAAAGCGGAATATCAAAGTATTGTCGAGCAACTTTCAAGAACAAGGAGAGAAGCTGGAACGATGGACCTTGGCGAATTCACCATGGTTTATAAAAAGGCAGAGCCACTGGGCGAGAAAAAAACGTTCATCATCCTACTCGTTAATTCAGACACCTTAACCCCAAATTATTTTTACGCATTCTTGTTCCTTGGAGCATTTGCGATAGGTATCTCGTACTACTTATATCTTGTTCGACACGACAAATGTGAGTTAAGCAAGATCACTTATCAAGACGAGCTGTCAGGCTTATATAACCGTCATTACCTCAAGAAAGTTCAGAAACAAACCCTAAAAGAGAATGCTTACTTCGTTGGGATGATTGACATAGACCATTTCAAATTAGTCAATGATACCTATGGACATGATATTGGTGACCAAGTAATTAAACGTGTCTCTGCAATGATAAAGAGTAGGATTCGAATCAGTGATTACGCTTTTAGAGTGGGAGGTGAAGAGTTTGTGGTTATGATAAAAACTGACTCGAAAGAAGTTGCTCACTCCATATTTGAACGAATCAGAAAAGACATTGCGAATACAAATACAGTACCAAAAGTAACGGTTTCTTGTGGCGTTAGCCCAGTAGAGCATTGCCTCCAGCAATCCATTAAATCTGCAGACGCCCTACTATACTTAGCCAAAAATAACGGTAGAAACCAAGTGAAAGATGCCGCTTAGCATCCATCACTCAAACCAACGAATCTACCTGAGAGTGATGACTATCTTAGTTTTTCAAACACAACACTTTGATCTAAATATTCGTGATATTGACTGTAGTCTAGACCCATATCGAATACATAACGCGTCACCAAATTACGCACACATTCAATGAGCTGTTCAGCCTGCCATGGTTTTTCAAAATAGCGATCTATGCCTGCCGAGTTAATCGCGTTTATGGTATCCGTATGAGTTGCCTGACCAGTGAGTAGTACTTTGCGAGTGTGAACAAATCGAGAATCCTTAGATACCTCAGTGAGTAGTTCGACGCCAGTCTTACCCGGCATAACATGATCAGAAATCAGTAATGCAACCATTTCTCCTTCTGCATCAAGTTCGTCCATAAGCTCTAAAACTTCATCTGCTGATTCACAATCTTCAATGTTTAGCCATGTAGTCAGTGGCTGCAAATCTTGTAGGACAGCACTTAAAACCTCACGTTGGTCATCCACGCAAATCAAATTAAGCTTTTCCATGTTCTTCCTCTACAGGTAGTTTGATTCTAAATATGGTGATTTCTTTGTCGCTCTTAACCGCTACCGAACCGTTATAGCCAGCGATGATCCGTTTCACTATTGACAGGCCTAAGCCCAGTCCAAACGATAAGCCCCCCTTTTTGGTGGTAAAGTTTGGCTGGAAGATCTTTCGTCTTGTGGCCTCACTGATTTCAGGGCCATTATTTGCAATCGTGACGAGGATACGGTTTTTATTGACTCTGGTTTGTATATCAATTTCCGGAGATTCAGTATCTCTAAGTGCGTCACAAGCATTCTTTAAAATATTGACCCAAATCTGCACTAACTCCGTCTGCGAGCCAACAAATACTGGTAGCTCTGCAGGGCTAAACTTTACTTTCACTCGCCTCAAATCACTTTGTAACAAAGCAAGCGCTCGGTTTATAGAATCATTAATACTCAGAGCCTCATCAAGGTCAATATCAGTTCGACCTAGTTGCTTAACAGACTTAACAATCCCAACGGTGTGCTTGGAAGCCAATCTTAGATCATGAAGATCCCTCCCCATTTGCCAGAAACGAATCGCCTCTTCAGGTCGCTTAAGCCAGTGTTCGTTCAAATAGTCGGTTGGAACAGCACGAGCCAAGTCTCTTGCTAGATCTTTTGGTAAAGCGTACTGCTTTTCAAAATGTCTGCCGCGAGTTCGGGCTTCACTTGACGTCACTCTTTGCCCTTGCATCAAGCCATAATCAAAAAACTGACTCGCTTCAGGATGGATCTCTTCCAGTAGTTCCATAATCACCGTTTCTAAGCGTTCAGACTTACTACTCACTACACCAATTGCGTTATTGAGCTCATGAGCAATGCCTGCTGCCAATTGACCTAACGTAGTCATTTGTTCCGCAGTATGAAGTTTCTGCAACGCTTTCTCTTTTTCAAGAGCTTCTTGTGTCGCTCGTCGTTGGCGACGTGACAGTTCATTAACGATCACCGGCATAAATTGCGCAGTTAATGGCCCGAACTCCTCTTCAGCAACAACCGGGGTATGCCGTTCAATCCAAGCAAGCTCAACGTCTGATTGCGCAATCACTGTTGACGAAGCTGTCCAAGTCCCAGAGAAGAAGCTATGAACACCAATAAATGCCCCAACTGACGCTGAAAACACCTGAGTCTGACTCTTACCATCTTCGGAATAAAAACCAGCGAGTTCTCCAGAAAGTACGTAGTAAAGCCTCTCGTTGTAGCCCTCTTGCTCAATCAATATAGAGCCGGATGCCACCGTTATTCGTCGCTCTATATCACTAAAGTAACGCTCTACTAGAGCATCCAGTTTACTCTCGTACATGAATTACCCGATATGACCCACAGTATGGAGGACCCACACCATTAAGAAACTCAGTAGCACACCAACAACACCCAAAACCACACCAACTCTTGCCATTTGGTTACTCTGAACATGACCAGTTGCGTGCGCTAATGCGTTCGGAGGTGTACTGATTGGCAAAGACATACCTAACGATGCCGCAAAAGTGACAACAAGAATCAACGTGACTTCGCCACCTAATGGTGTCAGTGACGCCATTGAAGTGCCAAGCGCAGCCATAATCGGCATTAACAAGTTTGCCGTGGCAGTGTGAGACATAAAGTTCGCCATCAACAAACATAGGAATGCCGCCCCAAAGAGCACGACGTAAGGAGAGAACTCATCGAATGGAATGCTATGAACAACGAGTCGTGCTAAGCCAGTTTTATCAAGCGCTAACCCTAGTGCGATACCACCTGACACAAGCCAAAGCACATCCCAAGATATTTTTTTCAAATCTTCTTTATTGATTATTCCCGTCAGAGAGAAAACGGCTACTGGAATCAATGCAACAGTATATGAGTTCATGCCATGAGCCGACCCCATCAACCAAAGCAAAATCGTACCCGAGAAAGTGATGTACACAATCATCGCCTTTGGCGTCTTTAGGAACTTACTCTTGATATTCAAGTCGATTGTTGTTTGTTCCGCTTTGTACATAAAGCCGATCAGGAACCAGGCTAGCGCCATCATAATCACAACAAACGGCACACCAAAAACCATCCACTCCCCGAACGTAATCAAGTTGTCTCCAACGAGATATTTCAAAGCAATCGCATTTGGAGGGGTACCAATCGGAGTGCCGATACCACCAATGTTAGCAGCGACAGGGATGCAGAGTGCGAATGCAATGCGCCCTGGATCCTTGGGGCCAAATACTGCAATGACCGGAGTTAAGATTGAGAGCATCATCGCTGTCGTGGCTGTGTTCGACATAAACATTGAGAACACTGCGGTAATGAGCATTAACCCTAGCATGACGTACTTGGGGTTCTGACCAAATGGCTTTAGTAATACGCGCGCTAAGTTGACATCCAATCGATATTTAGTCGCTGCCATCGCAAGGAAGAAACCACCTAAAAATAGCATGATGATTGGGCTAGCAAACGTCGCCATGATTTCATTGTATTGCAACAATTGACCAAAGTGATCCTGCCCTTCATTTAGCCGAAAGAACACCAGTCCTTTGTTGGACACCAACAGTAGCTCCAACACGATAATGACGACGGAAGTGGCGTAAATAGGAATCGGCTCGAATACCCAACATAGCGCAGCCAACAAGAAAATGGCGATAACTCGTTGCTGGACGATAGTAATACCTTCAAACGGAAATGCCGAGAGAGGCAAAAGTAAAATGATTAACGGAATGACCGTTGGGACGATGTATTTTAGATAAGGGCGCATATACTACTTCTCTTCCTGAGATGATTAGCCTTTCGAATACAGGCGGAGTTCGAACAGTAGAGTGACAACTCTAAACAATCCGAACAGAAATTATGCGCATTACTTGAGGTGCAAAAATTAGTTTTAGATCAATGAAAAATGATTCATAACCAAAAAGTTATCTTATCTGTGTTCAAGCTCACTAAAAGTATGTAGGGCAATAAAAAGCCCAGAACGATGTCTGGGCTTCTTAGTCAAGCCGCTTTTTGATTTTTCCTGTTCTCTGCAATGTATTCAGAAAACCCATTTAAATCTAATGGCTTCGAATAATAATATCCCTGCATTAAGTCAACGCTTCTCATGATGAAGTATTCAGCCTGCTCTCGCGTCTCCACCCCTTCTACTACCGTTTTTAACCCAAGATGTTTAGATAGCTCTATTAGAGTGTTTACGATTTTGGTAGACGTAAAACTCGAACCGACATGATCGACAAATGCTTTATCTATCTTTAAAGTATCAACATCGAACACTCTAAGATAATCCAGCGTTGCGTATCCTGTCCCAAAGTCATCAAGGGCCACGGTAACCCCCATCTCCTTAACTTCCCTGAATATCGCTTTAACGAGTGGCGTCGGTTCTATTAGCTCCCTTTCCGTCAGCTCTAGACATAGAGAAACCTTGTCACCACACTTATCAATAAACTTTCTGCAGTCCTCGATAATGATAAACGACTCTAGGTGCTTTGACGATATGTTGAAGCTTATAGACATGCTTACATTAAACACATGCTTGTTATCTACAATGTACTGACTTACCGACGCCATTAAATGTGATGTCATTGGAATGATCATTCCGGTCTCTTCAGCTACCTCAATAAACACACTTGGCGGTATTAACCCGTGTGCAGGGTGGTCCCATCTTGCCAATACTTCAGCATGAGTTGGATTGCCAGACCCGTCGACTATTGGCTGTATGTATGGCACAAAGTGGCCTTTTGACAGTGATTCTCGTATTTCCCTTTCTACGATTTTCTTTTGATCTCTAACCCTATTGGTAAACACAATAGTGAGAACGGGGCCAAGAATAAATAGGGCGAATAGCATCAACTGGTTGTCATAAGTAGCCAAGCACACATCCTTCCACCCAAATGTAACAATAAGTGAGTAGTCATACTTGTCTGATTTAAGCTCAAGCGTCTCTTTAGTACCTAGCTCGACTATATGGCCGTTCCGGTCAATGAGTTTCCCTCCTGCCCTTAAGTAAGTCTGTCCATATTTGAAGCCAGAGTCTAATAGGCTTAAGAAGTAGTAGCTTCCTACTGATGAGTAAACGTCACCAAACTTATTACGGTCACCATAAATCATTAAGTAGTCATTTGGGTTTAGCAGATTTCCTTTTGATAGCGTTAGCCTATTCTTAACTTCACCTCCATTTCTAAGTGATGACGCCCCATAGGACTGGCACACGTTCCCATATCTGTTTTTTACGTATATACCGCTGATAAATGGCGTTGTAGCCGCGAGGTCAGTGATATATACCTCAGACTCTTTGCATTCATACTTCCAGTATGGTGCCGCTCTCATGGACGCCACCTCTGCGTGTTGGATAATCTTATCTATCCTGTTAGACTTCTCTTCCATCAATTCGATTAGGTCTCGCTTAACCAGCAAGAAAGAGTTTGATAGAACGACTGGCGCCACTATCCCCACGAACATGATATAAACCACTAACGCATTCTTTATTCTTTCTGGCCAACTCTTAGTGAAAAAAACCTTCATTCGATATTGCCTCAAAAAAATAGGACTCTATTGAGTCCTATATAAATTAGAATCGGTATCCAGCTGATACGGTGATTTGTTTCCAGTTTAAGAACCCGTATTCAGCAAACATCTGCCAATTCTCGCCAAGACCAAAGTCATACATGACTGCAATAGATGCGTTGTGGTTCTCCTTGCTCTTAAGTGCCACATTAAAATCTAGATCTTGCAGTATTAACTCCGCGCCAGTACCACGGGCCGATATACTTCCAGTAATATCTTGTCTTATATTTTGGTATTGGTACCCAGCAAAGATACCAAACTCACCTATTTCAGTGTGATAACGCTGACCAGCACGAACAGAACCCACAGTTGTTAAGATTGTACTGTCAGTCATATTCGTCCAGGCATTGGTCGCTGCACCAGCAATCGTGATAATTATCGGGTTTATCTTTCGATGCACTCGAACTTGAGTCGCGGCCACCATGCCTATGCCTAAATTGTAAGCGTTGTAATCTAGGCCAATAGTGATTGGTTGCTTGATCTTGTTTAGGATTGGTAATGGCTTTTCGTTTTCGTCCTTCGCATTCTCAAGGGTTACAGTTATGTCTTTGGTGCCTTGGGTGTATCCAGCCAAGCCATATACGTTAAGGAACGGCAGTATCCATGCATCAGCTCTAACCTGTAAGCTTTGGTCATTGCCGGTTATCGAAACGTCATCCTTTGGAATGATGTAGCCTTTCTGCCCTTTGAATCCACCAAGCATTCCACCGTGAGCTGTAAGAATGAAGTCGTCTTCAGATATGTAGTTAACCTCTTGCGTATTGGCAAAAAGGCTAATGCCAATAGGCACTGGGAGGTTGTATCCAAGCTCTCTTGCTTTCGCGCCCCATAGCGGAAGGCCGCTCCAATGCTCCTTTGTGTTTGGCTCTTCAAATACCACTGTTGTATCAATCTCTGAGGCATATCCACTTAATGTGACCATTGATAGCGCTGCAATTATTAGTTTGTTCATTAAAATGCCTCTGTGAAGTTGAAGTAAAAGGAACCACCGTTCTTGCTTGCGCCGACATCAATGCGCAAGTTCATTCTTGGCTGTAATTGGTATCTGTAACCAGCACCAAAAGAGACGATGCCATTGCCAGCCAAGTCACTTGGTTTGTCACCAATAGAACCGAACCCCGTCCACATTGTCATTCCGTGGTTTGTTAGGCCGCCACCTGAACCCCTGAATGTGTGTCTGTACTCAACCGTTATTTCGGAAGAGGTCTTGTCTCGATACTGGCCACGGTATACACCTCGCATTGATGTACCTCCCCCAATGGTAGGCATTTCGTAGAATGGGACATCACCGAACGATTGCTTGTACTGACCAAGGAAGGCGAGAACACGACCTTCCGTGAATTGCTTGTATGTTCGATAGTCAAAGTTGATAGTGTAAAAGTTGCTAGAACTGCCCCACGCCTCGTTGAAGGCAAGAAGGTTGGCCATGAAGTACTGGCCTGACCAAGCATTTACTGCAATGTCTCGTGAATCGTATCTAATACCCGTACCAAAGCCTGCAGATACATTGTCATCCATGTAGGTTAGGAAGTTTTCATCTGCCGTTAATGGTGCTTCGTCTGGGTTGAAATGATTAATTCTTGCAATTACATCGCCGAACCAGTGACCAACAATTCTTTTGCTGAATGTGGCGTCTAGGTCGAACACAAATGTCCCATGCTTTGTTTCATCTCCTCGTTCTATTGCATCACCAGCTTCAAATCCAACACCCCAATAGTTAGATGACGTGTTACCGATAAATGATTTTCCTTCAAACTGAAGATCGTCATTGTCAAAAAACAGCTTGTACGTACCACGTAGCCCGTAACCAAATCCATCACCATAGTTGGTAATCAAAAAACCAGATAGGATAGATCTTTGAAGGTTTTCCTGCTCTCGGTTTGTTTTAAATGAGTAAAGACCGCCAGCAGCGACAATTAAGCCCTGCTCAGGCGTGTATGCAGGACCACCAAGGAAGTTGAACATTGGCATTCCATTTTTTTCCTGGTAGTCCTCTCTCAACTCATCAACTTGGTCTTCAAGATCATCGCATTCTTCGCAGCTCTCATCGATAACATCTAACGCCCTATCGAACTTAAGAACATTAAGCCTCGCTACAGCGGCATTTCTGGCAAGCACTATATCTGGTAACTCTAAAGACTCTAATGTGACAGGTTCACTAGCCATTGCTGTTATGACATTTATCGAAGCAACGGCCGGTAAAAGTCTCGTAAATTTCATCGTACTCTCTTTGTTATAACTTAAATTGCAGTTGTATTTTAGATGATTATATTGAATTCATCGACATAAAGATAGGTTGAAGTTCCATACAGCTCACAGCGAAACAAAGAACTTAATTTACAATAACTTAAACCAAGACTTCATGTACGAGCACATAAAACAGATAAAAAGTAGAACTATTTTTATTGATACAGGGTGCATTTAAGAAATAGAATATAGAGTGTGTCATTTGCTTTATCCTTAGAAGAGCATGCTGTGATACAGATGAGTGAGTGTGTAAGTAGACGCAACCTTGTTTGGCATACTCCCACATGGATATAGAAATTTTTCCTATTGAGGATTTGAGCTTGAACATTGTATCTGCACCAAAATTTAATATGTCTTATCTAAAACCCAAGTACTGGCCGGTATGGATTGGGTTTGGCCTTCTAGCTTTGATTGTTAACCTTTTACCGTTCTCTCTCCTACGCTCTATTGGCTTCACTATTGGAGACTTAGTAAGAAAAGTACTTAAAAGCCGTGAGAAAGTGGCAAGAACTAACCTTCAGCTTTGCTTCCCTAACTCGCTTTCAGAAGATATAGACGCCCTCGTAAAGATGAACTTCAAGAACGCAGGCATGGCCATCATTGAGACAGGTATGGCTTGGTTCTGGCCAGACTGTCGAGTGAAGCGACACTCAGCCATTAAAAACTCAGATTATCTATTGAATGAAGAACGCAACAACCGTGGTGTGATTGTTGTGTGTGCTCATTTCTTCCATCTTGAAATGACAGCCCGCATCTTCAGCACCTTTGCTCCTGGTTATGGTGTTTATCGACCTCACTCAAACCCAGCATACGAGTTTATCCAACACTGGGGACGCACACGTAAAGGCCACCAAATGGTAGACCGGAAGGATATGAAGTCGATGATTAGGGTTCTTAAGGCCGGTAACCGTCTCTGGTACTTACCAGACCACGATTACGGCAATAACGGGTCAGTGTTTGCGCCTTTCTTTGGTGTTGAGGCAAATACAGTAGCCGGTACAGCAGCACTAGCGAAAATGTCTAAGTGTGCCGTGATTAGCGCAACAAGCATTAGAACCGACAATACTTACAACCTAGTTGTGGAGCCAGATTTCAGCAAAGAGATACCAAGAGATCCCGTTGATGCGGCGACAGTAGTTAATCGCCACATAGAAAGAATGATCATGAAGGGTGTTGCCCAATGGATGTGGCTCCATAAACGCTTTAAAACAACCCCTGATGGAAAAACCGCCAGATATATCTGATAATTATCAACCTAGCACATTCGCTCATTTAGAGGTCTTTGAGGCACTTGTCAGTTAGTTGAATATAACTTTTTATTCACTGGCGCTCTCTTATGCCAGCTTACATCCTGTCAGCTGGCTCTGAGTATTTTTTATAGTTCATCCTGGAAGGCAAATCCTTGCTCTTCTAGCGTTGCCTTAGTGGTTGGGCAGTAGATGTGGCTGTAATACTTTTCGGTTGATGCCTTAAAGCTAGGCATATCTGTCAGCCCCTTTTTGTCCCACCAGTCTCTTAGTGTTTCGTCGTACTCTTCCACACCTTTTGCTACAGCGTCATTATCGTATTGATCGAACATTGCAAAGCTATATAGCGGTACACGAGGTTTTACGTCAGTCACCACGTCTTTTTCTGGCACCCCGATTGTTGAGCCAATGATTGGATAGGTGTTCTTTGGCAGACCAAGCAACTTAACTAGTTCGGTTGGGTTAGCACGAATACCACCGATGACTGTTGTACCATAACCTAAAGATACAGCTGCCGTTTGAAGCGCATTGATAGCAATGCCAGCGTCTATGGCTCCAACCATGATACCTTCTGCCGATTTGCTAATTACCATGTCCTTCTCACTATCCTTCATCGCAATGGATGCGCGATTAAAGTCAATAACAGCAGTAACAAACACACTAGCTCCTCGGACCTGTGGTTGCCCATGGGCGATATCTGCAATCTTTTCGATAGTTTTTTTGTCTCTGGTAACAATCAGGGAGATTTGCTGCCCGTTCACTGATGTTGGGGCCTGCTGAGCCGCTTTGAGAATCATAGTTAAATCCCCATCGTTTACCGGCTGATCGCTAAAAACTCTGATAGAGCGACGGTTTAGTAATTGCTCAATTACATCATTCATAATGCTTTCCTTATGTTCACTATCTCTTGTTCATTCGGCCAAAGCAGGCGTAATAGATACAAGGGGTGACGACAAGAACGATTGGAAGAGAGAAAAGCAGGCCATAGCCTAGAGTTAGTGACATTGGTCCCATATAAGAGTCAGTACCGCCAATTCCGTATGCCAATGGAACTAGCCCCACCACCGTCGTAATCGAAGTCAATATGATAGGTCTGAATCGGCTTCCTGCTGCTTTGATTACTGCACCAAGAACCCCCTCTTTCTCTTTCAGTTCGTTAATTCTGTTTATTAGTACCAATGAGTTGTTCACAACAACGCCCGTCATGCCCAGTACACCAATTAGAGCAAATAGTGATATTGGCTGCATATGAACAAACAGAGCTAGTAAGGCTGCTACTACCGCAAATGGAATAACGACCATGATCATTAACGGTTGGAGCAATGAGCCAAACATAATAGCCAACACAAAATAGATACCAACCATTGCCATCGGGAACGCGACGACGAAGCCGGACATGGTTTCACTTGTGCTTTCTGCTTCACCACCAATCTCCAAACGAACAGTCCCACCAATCTTGGGTAGCAGGCCATCAAGAAGAGCCTGACTTATCTCGCTTGAGCTAATGTTGTCGTCGGTGATTTGAGAGTTAACCACCACTTGTCTATCGCCTCGGTAATGCAATATCTCTCGTGGCGCGTCGATCTTCTTAATCTTCGCAAGCCTACTTAGTGGCACGGTTGCACCATTTGGCATGTAAATCTTTGTCGTCTTGAGTTTGTCGATGTTTCTGTATTGCTTGTCGAGTAACACTCGAATGTCAACTTCTTGGTCTCCAATCCATGTTGATGTGACATTGTCACCATCAAAAGCGACGCGAAGCGTTGTAGCTAGGTCTTGTACGGTCAGTCCGTATCTTGCCAGCCACTCATATTGCGGAATGATTTGAAGTTGTGGATCGGTAAGAACTTCGTTGTTTGATACCTTGTCCAGTCCATCGTGCTTTTGCATCCAAGCCATAACAAGCTCTACGGCCTCTTCACGTTCTTCAGTATTGCTACTGATAACCCTCACCTCTAAAGGCTCTCCAGGTGGTGGCCCACCTGCATCAACCGTGAACTTAATAAAGTCGATACTTTCCGAACCTTTCATTGATTCGTTTAGGTAATCAGATATAGCGTTGGCCGTCTCTTTCCTTTCCTCGTAGTTGGTCAGGGTAATTAATCCCGTACTTACTGGGCTTCCATACGTCATTTGGAACGCGACAAGACCACGGTCATAAAGGTCGAAAACTCTGTCCTCTAACTCCTGGTGCGCAGATCTAACCAAATCCAATGGCGTACCTGGTTCAACTTCGGTGTGAACCTCAATGTATTTTGCGGTTTCACTTGGGAAGATATCGATTTTTAGCGTTGATGCAGCGTAACCACCAATAACAAGGGCCGTAACAGCAACCGAAATAACCACCTTCTTCCACTCAAGGCATGACGAAAGGAATTTCTCATAAGACTGTATGACGGGAACGAACCAATCACTCTTAGCTTGGTTTTGTTTCTCTTTCTCCAGTGAGTTGGCCAAGTGTGCTGGTAGAGTGAAAATGCATTCGAACAGTGAGAAGAACAGTGCCGTGATTACGGTTACTGGTATTACTGCAATTGCTTTACCCATTGTTCCAGGGATAAACATCATCGGGATAAACACTAGGGCCGTTGTGGTAAGGCTGGCAATGATAGGAACGATGACCTTCTTGGTTCCTGATACCGTTGCTTCGATGGCCTCTTTGCCCTTCTCTCTCTCCTGGTAGATGCTTTCAGCCACTATCACCGAGTCATCCACGATTATACCTATCACCAGCAATAGCGCCGCTAGAGTGATGCTATCTAGATTCATGCCAAACGCAGGGACAACCGCGATAACGCCCAAAATACAAAACGGGATAGATACCGACACCCAGAACGCGATCCTACGCTTTAGGATCAAACTCAGCACAAGCAACACCAAAACCAATCCGGTGCCACCGTTAGCCGTTACGATTGAGAACTTGTCATCCATGTCTTTTGATAGGTCTAACGAGATTGGGAACTCATACATTCCATCAAGCAGCTCGCTTTCTGTGTCCAGTAGTGACTTGATTCTATCAATCGTTGAAACAATATCGGCATTGGCGCTCTTGTTTACCGTGAATACAATGGCGTTTCGGCCGTTAACCATTCCAAGTTTGGTTGCCTTCTCAAACGAATCAGATACCGTGGCCAAGTCGTGAAGTCTGACCATTTCACCAGATGGAAGAACTTTGATGATTGAATCGGCCAACTCGCTGGTGGAAGCAACTTGGTTAAGCGTTACTACTCGTTGCTCGCTACTCCACGATTCAACAACACCACCGGACAATGACAGGTTCCTGGTGTTAATCGCGTTGATGACCTCATCAATGGTCATTTGGTATCGAGCCACTTTGGTTGGGTCTACCTCGATCCAGAACTCGCGCTCTGTAAATCCAGACATCGATACCTTACCAACACCGGCAACGCCTCTTAGCCTCTTCTCCAGGTCTCTCGAATACTTCTGCAATTCTGCATTCGATTGGCTGGTCACGACTCCAAACGTCATAACCTCAAGAGATGAAGTGCTCTTTTGCTCCACCAGCGGTGGATTGGTAATGTCTTTCGGCAGGCCTTGGACTCTATCCACTGCCTTTTGTATATCCCTAACCGTTTTATCTATGTCGTAGCTTTCATCTAGCTCAATGTTGATATACGACTGGCCATCAAAAGACTTAGAGTTGTATTTCTTCATGCCCTCTACGGACTTGAGCTCTTTCTCTATCTTGTTGGTGATGTTCAGTTCAATATCTTGAGCTGATGCGCCAGGATACAGAGTGGTTATCTCCACCTCTGCAAAAGCAACGTCTGGATATTCCTGCAGATTGATGATGCTTAACGAACCAGCTCCAACCATTAGAACCAGGATCGTCATTATTCTTGCTAGAAAGCTTCGTCTAGCGAAGTACTCTAAAAATCCTCTCATGCCTTCCTCACTCTGCGATATCAGTGGTCGCGTGGATGGACATGTCTGGCTTAAACATGTGTTCGAGGTTGCTGATGTCGACCTCAATCGGGTAAGCGTGTGTTTCTGGATCTAGCTCTACGCCAATTCGGCTAATCTGAGCGGTTATTTTGTTGGATGGGTTTGCTTCTGACCAAACTTGTATATTTTGGCCAACATTAAGCTGTGTAATGTCGAACTCACTGGCAAGGAGTCTAACGGTCAGCTTATCGATGTTTGATATTTTGTAGATTAGATCGCCTTGGTTTACCCAAGTACCAGCGTCGACCCCACTTGAGATGATGTAACCACTAATCTTTGAGTTAACTTTGGTTCTCTTAAGGTCTAGCTTTGCCTTTTCTAGCTCAATCTTTGCTGTTTTAAGGCTAGCCAGTGCAATGAAGTAGCTCGACTTGGCTTCTTCCATGTCATGCTGTGAGATGCTTTTCTTTTCTCTCAGCTCAATGTATCGAGCGTAGTTTGATTTCTTGAATGCCAGGTCTGCCTCATGGTTGGCAACGCTGGCTTTCTTTTTGTCGACCTCGATGCTGAAGTCTTCGCTCTTGATCTTGGTTAACTCGTCTCCAGCAGAGACTTTATCCCCAACCTTCCAAACCGACGTTTCAATTATTCCGCTAACTTCCGATGTAACGTTAACGGTATCAATGCTGGTGGTCTTCCCGATCAGGTCTACAGCGAATGCAGAAACGGATGCCATTTGCAGTGCAATGGCCATGGTAATCATCGTTTTTTTCATACGTTACACCTCTATGCGTTTTAATACATATTAAAGTGCAATTGTATTTATGTGAATTTATTTAATGCTGTTTTTTTGATTTTTTGTTTTAAAATATAGAACTGATAGTTAATGGTATAGATTAAAACCTCTGTTTGCATGGTCACTTTAAGGCCTACGTATTCGTATTTCAGGTTTAGTGTTGGCGGGATTAACCGGATAACCCCTACCGCATGAAATCGGCTTTCCTCTTTTGTATATCCCGTAATCTTCCTAGGCCTAAAACCTAAGTCAGCCTAGCTGTTTATGACCATTTCTCGTGATAAGAAAACATGAAAAATCGGTTATAGCATGAGCAGCTCACCGTTACTGCCTCAAAACCCATACACCAAATATCACTATACCATTGTATTATTTGTATTTTACCAATTAATGAGTAAGAGACTCTTCCTGTTGCTATAAGCGACAACCCTTTTCGTCATAGTATGAGTTATTAATGATGTCACAGTAGAAAACTAACCATATGTTGGAATCACCTTCCTCTGCACAAGCTAACGAACTGATAGCTATTAGTGGAAGCATTCGTAGTTTTGTGTAGGCCATCGTATTTTTCTCGTTTAAAACCTTGAATTAGGATCTCAGTGACGTGAAAAATAAATCAACAAAAAACACCATATGCAACATTACAATTATACTATCACCATCCGCTTTAGTATTATTAATAGCACTGCTATTTATACCATCAAACCTCGTTAAAACAGGTGTATTATGAACATAAAAACTAAGATGATCGCGTTGGGGATCGTTCCTCTTGCTGTCGCCATTTTCAGCTCCATTCTTTTAGCTTCCTACGCCATCGATAACATGGCCGAAGAGATCATTGCTGATGTTAAGAAAGAAGAACTACAAGACCAAAAGACAAGCCTTCTTAACAGCTGGCAAGTTTTTGAAAACTCATTCGAAGATGGGAGTTCAGAGGAAGAAATCGCGGAGGCAGTTTCACACACAAGGTTTGGTTCCAACGGTTACTTCATCTTCTTTAAACCAAACAAGACAATTATTTCACATGGTGGTGATAATAGCCTGAGCGGCACACCTATCGACGCAGGCCAAAGAGAAACCATTCAGCTTACTCAGTGTCGTAATACTTGCTTTGATGTTATCAACATTCGTGACAGCAGAGACGGTAAGATGCACAAGAAGATGTACTACACTGTATATCTGAGCCGTTATGATGCGCTTATTACCACTGGCATTGTGTTATCCGATATTGACCGAAAACTACAATCGTTGGCGTATGTGATCGTCGGCGTTCGTACTAAGGAAATTAGCCTTATCACTATGGTGATGGGGATTGTTGCGATTATTGCGGCGCTACTTTCTACGCTGTTCTCTAACCACATATCTACTCGACTAACCAACCTGGTCAAAGAAGTAGACAATATTGCTTCTGGTGATGGTGACCTACGCCATGAAATCAAAATCAGAAGTAATGACGAAATTGGTGCGCTTGGGAAAGCTCTTAACAAGTTCATGGGGTCGCTTCGCTCTATGGTGATCGATATCAACCAGGCTGCTACAGAAATTGAAGGCGCTTCATCTACTCTTGAAGTCCAAGCAAGTGAGATTGCCAACAGTATGTCACTACAGATGCAAGAGACAGAGATGGTTGCAACTGCTATCAGTGAAATGAGTTCAACCGCTCACTCTGTAGCAGACACTGCAACATTGACATCAGAGACGACGGATAAGACTACTCACCAAGCTCAAGGTGCGATCACTATTGTTGAAAGCGCGAACAGCTCCGTTGCGCAGATGGTTCGGGACTTTGAAATTACAACTAATAAGATCAACGAGCTATGTGCCGAAGCCGAGAACATTGGCAAGGTTACTACTGTTATCGGCGATATCGCTGACCAAACAAACCTTCTTGCTCTTAATGCGGCCATCGAAGCAGCTCGCGCCGGCGATCAAGGCCGGGGGTTCGCTGTTGTTGCTGATGAGGTACGCGCATTGGCTGCGAGAACAGCAGATAGCACTCAAGAGATCAACACTATGCTTGGCAACCTAAACGCCTTGGTATCTGAGTCAGTTCGGCTTATCGCGGTTAACCAAGAGCAGAGCAACACTACCGAACAGGAGACTAAACAAGCAGCTAGTCAGCTTGGTGAGGTAGTATCTGCGATTGAGAACATCAACGACATGAACGTATCTGTGGCAAGTGCTGCAGAGGAACAGAGCCAAGTCTCCGAAGAGATCAACGTTAACCTAAACAAGCTGCAAGACATTGCCACTTCACTTTCCACTAGCTCAGAAGAAACTGCCGTTATGGTCGGCCAGTTACACAGCTTAAGCAAGGACATTGTTGGCCTGGTATCACGATTCAAAGTATGACAGGTTCACGAAAGGGTCTTAATAACATCAACTTAAATACGATGTGAGTTTAAATTCAATCTTTAAAGATGTAACATATATTCGTAATGTAGAGTGATGTTTACTATTGACTAAGCAGACAATTATCAGCCACCCCCAAAAGGAGGGTGGTTTTTTGGTTTATCAAGCCTCCGGAAAGCCATTTTTATCTTTAGAAAGAAGTAACCTGTATATCGATAGCCATTTCCAATCCACTTGATTAACTTTATCTTGTTATTTTTGCCTTACAGTGTACAGGTATGCTGGGGATAATTTGATCCCGTGGAGATAATAACGGAGTTTTCGTGAAAACTCTTTTAGCGGCACAATTCAATCTCACTTACTTGATTCCACCACACACCCTATAAGCTCCTTCCCTGACTCTATGACACACAACACCATAGCCCTTACCTCATAAAAACACAACAATCACCATAACCTTTGATTAATAAACAAAATAACAGAAATCCAGCAGTCTTGTTGGGCATAGAGATGATTTCTAGCTATCAAATCCCACCAGCGTGAACACTGGCTGTTACTTTAGGACGATTCACTAATACACTTTCAAACGATCTAAAATAGATTTTGGGGTCGGCTTGTTAAAGCCACCATTAATCACTAACGGACCATCTTACAAGCCCACAGAATTGTCGAAATCACTACTCACCAAGAATGTTCCTAATAGGTCCAGATTACTTTCCACTGCTCTTGAAATTAAGGTTTATCTCGAACTCAAACACATGCACAATTATCGATTTAGAACCACTAGATGTTCAAATTTTTGCCTCGATTTCAAACCAAGTCATTCTCGCTGAACAAAGCACATTGAGGTTGCTTTAGTGTAAACTGGCTCGTTCTAAAACGCGCTAACAGAGCTTTACCAATATGAGCATAGTTTTTTGAACATAAGCGACCTAATTACACTCAATCAGATGTAAATGCATGGCATCTGGTGTAGCATTAAATCAACGTAACATTAAGATTAAGAGATATGGCAAAAGCTACGCAGGCAGAAGCGCAAATAACGAGACAATCAATTATTGATGCAGCGCTTGATATCGTCGTAAATCAGGGAGCTGATAAGGTCACCCTTGGTAATTTGGCAAAAGCAATTGGTAAAACACGAGGAAGCGTAAGTTGCCATTTTAAGAAGAAAGAAGACATCTTCAAAGAAATAGAACCAATGTTATCCAAACTCCTTCGCTCTTCACTAGATTTTACCTCGGCAGCTGCATTTAAAGAATCTTGGATTAAAGGCATCGACGGCAACCCTCACTTCGTTGCTGCTGCCACTTCGTTTGGATATATTATGTCTGTAAATGAGGGGGTTAAGAACCTCCAGAGTATGATTAATGATGACGACGACGTTTGTTTTGATACCTTGATGTGGTGTATTGGATACGCCAACTTCAATCTAGGTTAAAAGAAAGTCATCCATGAGGTTAATGCCGCTCAGATAAGCATTAATGCTTATATCTAAACGGATGTTTTGTAGGAAAAAGTGGACTGAACGAGAAAGGTTCGGTCCTTTCTTTTATCTTGCAGACTGAAGTGGCTTTTGCTTTCCACATTTTCTTTCTCATGGCTAGCAGTCTCCTGTCAGGAGCCGGTGTCAACCATCGTAACCAGACACCTATCAAATTTATTGCCGCTGTAAAGCTAACCCTAGTTGAGCTTACATTGACGCCTTTAGCAATATGAACTAACCCTAAGCGCACAAAATTATACTCAAATGGTCTTCCCCTGAGCTATTGTTTATACCCAAGAAACCTCAAGATGCTTGGTTATGCGAGAATGACTCCGTTTGTAAACGCGGCGGTAATTTAATGGCTTAGTGAGCCTAAATCAAGAATCGGCAACAAAGATACAAGTTCATAGACAGGGTTTCAGATGAGAAAGACATAGAGATAAACATCTCATTTTGCACAATGAGATGATTGGCAATGCTGGCTTTCTATTTTACCAGCATCGAATTTTTGGCGTTTTTAATTGAGAGCTATTTTGATAAAGACGCAATCATCACCATTGCGAAAATCAAAGTTTACTAGTGCAGAGCTTTTCAATACCGTGATAGTTATGCTTATTTGACCTACTGCATCAAACTCATATATGACCGTCATTCTAGCCTTCTCATCATTTGCAAACAAAATGCTAACGACTTCAAGTGAAGATCCAATTTCGGATTCACTATACTTGCGTTGAAAGCTAGAAATGATTTTATCCTCAAACCTAAGTTTGTATGACTTCGAATCAAAACGCTTAGTTACTTGGTACTGATTGTTACTACCATGCTGGGGTAAATACCGATTAGGCTTAGAGGTGCGAGACAACTTGCTTGAGAGAACTGTCACCGCTCTTTGAGTCAAAAGGGATACAAACCTACTCCCGAACTCGGTTTTGTGTAAGTTTGGTAGAGTTTCCTTTATTACACCTTCTAAAACGACATCATCTGACATCGACCCATCTTTGTTTCGAACAACCATTTTCGTTAAGGCCGCCGATGACACCTGAAAAGACAACATCATATCGATATAACGCTCAACATAATTAATCGTCATACCTTTATCTTCAGCGAACCGAAGAATGCCGTGCGTCATTAAGTTTAAAAACGCCTGCTTACCCATGTCATTAGTTTGGTTATCATAGGAAGGCCAAAAAAAACTACTCATTGCAGCTCGGCAATAGTGAAGGCTTTTGGTTAAGCGTTCTTCGTCAAAAATTGGAAGCTTATGAACTTTAAAGAAGGCTTTCAAATCATCTACCATCTGATCTGATTCGATGAAAAAATGACTATGTTGCAACATAGAATTTATAACTCCAAATTAAAAATAACCACGGATAGAACAACGTCAAACATCTTCTTCCTCCGCCTCTGACTCTTGGTAGTTGAGCCAAACAATTAGAACCAAGGCGAGAGGAATAAGAGCTAATTCAAGTAATTTATTCATGTAATAAAGACCACAAGCTAATGGCCGAAGTGTTAGTTAAAAATGATAAACAAATGACATGTCTAACTGCGTGTTCTTGAGTGGCACACTCGACTTCATTGAACGGTTGATGACGTAAAGAACCTTAATGCCAAGTCCATTATCTGCAGTAGCTCTGAACCCGACGCCATAGCGGAGTGACATTTTCTTGTTTCGTCCCATATCAACGGCATTGCTACCAGATAGAATTATTCTTTCAAGGCCAATAGCTGCATACGGCTTGAAGAACGACGCTTGAGACAGCGGCAATAGGTAGCCAATATCTAAATCAGTGCCGAAACTATTAATTGAACCAGAATCATCCCCATGTCCTTGACCAGTCGTTGTTCTTGATAGGTGCAAATCCCCACCCAAAAATGGATTAAAGTCCCTACCCAAAGCAATGTTGAAACCAGTCTGAAAGTCAGACTTGACCGAGTGAGATGTGTATCCGGCAAGTGTATATACATCGGTATAAGCATTTACCAATGGCGACACAACAAATGCTGACAGTAAAAATGTACTTCTCACAACTTAACACTCTTTAGAGAGCCGACTGTTTTGCAGGGGAAACACACTGGTCCCCACCCTGATTCTGGTGATGTTGCGCATCCAGCAAGTATAAAAACTAGTGACGAAACAATAAGCCATTTCACTTTAAATACCTCCCTTTGATAAGTGCGCACTTAACGCCTAGCTCGATAGGCTTATCATGTTTAAGAGTCTTATATTCCTTTTTGCGAGCCTTCTTAACCTGATCTTTCCACCATTGGGTTCGTTCAGTGATGCGATACTCTGCAATGACAGATAGGTTTGCAATATCTCGCTGCGCCTTGGTCAGCTTTCCATTAAGATGACAAGCAGTAATGCGTGCATAATCGCGTCCAGCTTTGTCATGTTCTGGCATTGCGTATGCGCAAAATGATGCAACTGCAGCTGCGATAAGGATGATCTTTTTCATAAGTCTCTCTAAAAAGTGTAAGTTGCCAGAAAATCAAGTTGGTCATAAGGCTCATTATTGGTTAACTCGCTAGTGTTAAAACCGAATTGAGCTCTAAAGCCTAGGTTCTTGAACACTCTTGCACGAATGCCCGCACCGTATATAAAGTAGTAATCATCGTAGGTCTTTCTTTCGTCGTTAGTCACCACGTAATCCATACCAGCCATGACATAAATCTTAATCGTGGTGTTTCGGATAGTCTTGAAGGTATATCCAAAGTCCATATCTGCACCAAAGCTATTGGCGTAGTGGCTGGTAGAATACTTGTACTCTTCCATTGAGTAATTCGACTTTGAAAGGTGTAACGATGTGCCTACACAATCATTGAATGAGCCGCCCGCAAGGAACTTAACACCTGATGTCCCGTAGCCGCTGCCATATGCAGCATTCACTGAATACCCTGCAGCAACGTAGAACAGCGATAACGTATCCTCTTCCTCTGCAACTGTGAAAGCAGAAAGAAGCGAAAGCGCAGCAACACACACTCTATGCATATTCTCTCCTAAAAATGAGACTACCCTAGCGGCCTTCCCTTAATATATGGTTACTTTCAAAGCTACAGATAATAGGTAAGACCGACGTCATTAAAAGCAAATTAAAGCATTGATTTTTATTTAATTTTAAGTAAAACCATAACCTCACACATTAGGAAAAGTACGATTTCCAATAGACCGAACTATTGTTGATCTGTTTTCATATTTAGCTCGTTAAATACCTTTCCTAATTGGTGATTAACACTGGTAATCACCATTAGTCGTGCTTGGGGTATTATCAAACCAATCTCGGTCTACACCTTCAACTCTCGATAGCAGCACCAAAAAATCTTAATCACCACTCCTCGCTGTATCCATTTCTGATTCGATGTTTGGCGATAGTCCATTTTTGTCAGTCTTCATAACCAATCTTAAAAAACACTTCGATTATCGATACTGCCGCTCTTTTCCCATACTCAGTATTAAAAACAAACCAAGTAACCGTCATGGACACCAATAAAATAGCTAGCATCACCGCCAATGACGAAATCATCACCACCTTCAAGTCCCTTTTTATCACAATCACACCTTAAATTACAGCTAACTTTAAGTGGATGCATATTATCAGCTACAAAATTTCATGCAACAACCAAATACAAGCCATGACACAAGACAACAATAAAATATTGAAAATAAAAGAAAAAATTAAAATCAAAATTAGCCTAAAATTTTTCACTTAATGTTTAATATGTACATAAAAACACATTGAAAACCAAAAAATTAAAACATAAAATAAAATGCAATTTAAAAGACACAAACAGTAGTTACTGTAAAACTTAGAAGAGTGAGCAATGGCGTGGTAGTCAGCATTCCTTCACCAATCGAAAAGATGAACAGCTACCAAAAGGGGCAAACTATGAGGGTGTAAAAGAGACCGAGAACATAACACTGCTGCCAGTGAAGAAAGAAAAGAATCAATCAAAAGAACACGATTATGAAACTATTAGTAACACTACTGACCGTTGTCTCATCAACGGCAAACGCCAGTTACTGCGATGACGTGTTTTTATTCGCAGAAAAAATAATGCGCCAATACCAAAAGGGAGGGAACATATACCTACTTCTTTCTCAAGCTGACCAAGATAAAGAGCGGAAACACATTATTGATGATGTGTTCGAGTACCAGGTGCCAAAGTTAGCCACCGACAAGCTAGAACAATCCAATCAATTTGCGATAAAGCACCACGAAAAGTGCGAAAAAACCAAGCAAAGTAGGTAACGTTATTCTCAATCAGAGAGGGAGCAACGATGTGAAAATAAACAACAACTACCACTACCAACCACAAGGACAATTAGACCTAAAGACAGCGAAGCACTTCATGAATAATACCTTTAAGTCTCACAGCACTGGACTGACAGCGGAGCTAAGCCAGCAAACAGGCAGGCCAACCATGATCATCAAACACGAAAGTGGTGCCATAGTCCGCCGCATAGATGGCCAGCAGATAACAAATAAAATGAACAAAATTGACACCTATGTTTAACGACTATTCGAGTACTTTTCTGTTGGATGACAACAAGAAGACCAAGGTAGTAAAACAAGAAAGGTTGGATAAGCGGTCAAGACAAAGTGAGATATGAATGCAAGAACCGTCGAGTGTAAAAAGATATTCGACGTTTTAATTAGCAGCACTTTTTGTGCGTTGGCCTGTCCGGAGGGGTTGTTTCCTAGTATTGTTCGAGACGGCAATAACAAGGATGAATTAGTGGAACGCTTCGAAGCCAACTTAAGGTGGGGCGAAGACGAATAAGGTTACGAACTGGGCACGAAAAAGGTGCTAGATATAAGCCCAACTAAGATTAGATTTACAGGTGTAATAAACTTGAACGATAGCCTGCTTCGCTAGTTGGCACTTGGCCCTATCGGAACGCTACCACTCAAACTAAAGCGAATGCGGTATAGCATCAGTCATTTTATTTTTCCAGATAAAACAAAGGTCCGAACGCTTCCACGTTCAGTCCTTTTGCTTTTTACAGAATATCCGTTTAGATACAAGCATTAAGGCTTATCTGAACGGCATGGTGAACAATGTCTGAGCAGTTGAATCAGATAGCGGTTGCTAAACGTGGTTTGTACAAACAGTGTTCACCATCAGGACGCGTTTTAAAACGACGGTGAAGCCACATGTATTGGCTCGGACTCGCCATGATCGACTTCTCGACAATCTTATTGACGAACATTGCCGCTTGATCTGGTTCATTCTTTGGAAAACCTTCAACAGGAGCACTGATCGTTAGCGTATAGTGACCGTCACTTTCTCTAACCATAGTGAAGGGAACGATCGCGCAATCGGTAGCATCCACCAGCAAACTCGTACCGGTTGTAGTACATGCACGTTTTACTG
>Ga0209272_10000623_pt1 | contig 27327 bp, 25 predicted proteins | sample tdDd002_FD_187125 | JGI IMG/M metagenome (GOLD analysis project Ga0209272, IMG submission 187125) | Marine sediment microbial communities from the Atlantic coast under amendment with organic carbon and nitrate - tdDd00.2 (SPAdes)... | ecosystem: Environmental > Aquatic > Marine > Coastal >... | reverse complement strand
TCTCATGGATAAATTAGATAAAACTGATCGTAAAATTTTACAACTGCTACAGCAGGATTGTCGAATCACCATCAAGGAGTTAGCTCAGAAATTACACCTCAGCAACACACCCGTTTATGAACGAGTAAAAAAGCTTGAAAGAAGCGGGATTATAAAAAACTATGTAGCTGTACTCGATCCCGAGAAAATTGATCGAAGCATGGTTGTTTTTATCTCCATATCGTTAACTAAACATACGCGAGATGTGGTGGAGAAATTTGAATCGGAGGTATTAGCATTGCCAGAAGTGATGGAGTTTTATATTACTTCTGGCAATTTTGATGCGATGGTCAAAATTATGGTGAAAGATATGAATGCCTTTCAGCATTTTATTCAGGAGAAACTTTCGAAGTTCGAATACTTAACTCGTTTCAATAGTACTTTTGTTATTTCTTCATCGGATAAAATTGGGTATGATCTATAGTGCTTGTACTTTTTCAATTAAGTCATTGAGCTTATGTTTTTCATTAAGGAAAAGTAAAGAAAAAGATGAAATTGCTTGATAAGTAGACTACATATCAAAAAAAAATATAAAACTATAATTACACATCTTAATAGTTGAGATACACAGTTTGTTAGGTGTTATATTAAGAATGGTTCTTTGTAACACCACTGAAAACAATACATGTGAGGTGTAAGTTCCACTTATAGAGATTGTTGTCTGTTATTCATAATAAAACAAACTACTGTTTAAGTAAAATCACCCGTTTTTATAATCACCGTATTTTAACTCTATATTCAGTGATTAATCTGCTATAAGTTTGTATCAAAATAAAACCATAATTATTTAGTGTTTTAGTTCTGGTTTTAAGCTTAACATTGGAGTCAAAACGTGGTTGGTCTGATTAATGACAGTATAATCATTTTGACCTGCTTTGTTTTAGTTTTATGATAGTTGTATCGAAGATGTTTATTGGAGCCGTTTTGAGTCTGTAATGTGCATTTTTTATAATGTAAATAATGATGTTTGTCAACTATACTGTCGTTTCTATGTAAAATATATTGTTTGACAGATTTGACAGCTTTTTGAATTATATTTTTATTTAGTTTCGCGGCTGAATAGTATGAAAGGGAATGTACTTATTCTTTTTTAGATGTGATTCGGATAATGATCTTTTGCTTAGAGAGATTGAATTTTTATTTAGATATTTTAAAAACAAGTATTGTTGAGTAGTTATATAATAATTAAGAAAATCGGTAACACTATTTAAATGTAAAAAAAATGAAAAGGTTATTAGTTTTAAGTATTCTAATTTTATTGATTAGTAGCAATCTTATAGCAAGAAAAACTCAAGCTTACAAGTTGAAGTTAGTTAGTGTGGAGTTTAATGACGATGAGGCTGGTGTGATCAAAAATAAATCTAATCGTTTAGATTTGATTGACCCTCATTTTTCTGATAGCTTAATTAATATAGTATGGTCTCTAGAACCAACTCATTTGGGAATGGAGTTAACGAATAAGTCGGACAATAACTTTAAAGTTTTGTGGGATGAATTGACTTTTATTTGCACTGAGAATATTTCTCAGAGAATGGTACATACAGGAAGAATGATATATAATTTCGAAGATAACCAATTACCAACGGTTGTTGTAAAGAAAAGTAAGATAACAGATTGTATCGCACCCATTGAAAATGCAAGATGGCGAAGTACACCTGTTGGAGGGAATTGGGTTTTTGATGATTTATTTAGTGAAGGTAATACCTGTAACAACGAGATAAGAATCTTACTTCCATTAGAAATGGGATCAAAGCGACATGAATATTTGTTTAGTTTTGTTATTGAAAAAGATTCAAGAAAATTTAAAATAAAAAATACACATTCATCACTTAAAATTTTTAGACATTAATATTGAAAACTTAATTATTTGACTCGGAAGATCCCAGACTTTGTCTGGGATTTTTTTTGTCCTATCCCAATGGTATAATTAAAAGGAAATCAAAACTTGAATAGTGGAGTAAATCCTGATAACTTAGAATGTAATAAGCTTAGCATAAATTCTTATCTTTGGAAGACAAAATAGCAATTGAATGATTAAACCTGGATTAAAAATAGGCATTATCCTGAGTGCTATTCTAGTGCTTCCTTCACTTTTCTTCTCTGCATATGAAATTGGCAATTTAAATCAGAACGAACAAGTTATCGATTCGATATACTTAAGTCAATTGGAGTCAATATTATTCTCCGTAAATCAGTATTCTAATGATGTGTTAAGCGGATGGGCTAATCAATTAGAAAAGGACGGAGCGAATTTAGAAGAAATACTAGAAAAGAATTATTCTATAGATGCTATTTGTCTGGTTGATTCGAATTATTTCCAATTATTCCCAAAAGAAATGATACCTGATGATAGCTTAAAGATACTTGGAGATAAATTCGATGAGATTTATCAGGCTAACCTAACTAAATTTGAAAGTTTACGACGTTACTTAAAGAGAGGCTATCAGAAAATTGAGTTTATCGATTGTAACATTCACGGGAAAAGTATCTGCGCTTTTGCGAGCCTAACTGATAGCTCAAAAGATCGAAGCATTTTTTTACTTATTAATACAAACAAATTTATAAGTGAAAATTTAGGTCCTAAGATTCAGGGTATTGCACAGGATCGATTTTTTATATCAGCTTTCAAAAAAGAGGGTAATAAAGAGATTTATTCTAATCTTGTTCATGAAGATGAGGAGAAAAATATTCAGCAAAAAAAAGATTTCTGGTTGTTTCCAGACTATCAGTTGGGTATCCAAATGAAAGGAAATACGGTAGAAGACTTGGTTAGGAAGCGCACTCGAACGAACGTGATTTTGTTGTTAGTTATGGATGTGATTCTACTATTAGCTGCTTGGTTTGTTTATAGAAATATTCGCCAACAAATACGACTGACTCAATTAAAATCTGATTTTATATCGAATGTCTCTCATGAAATAAGAACTCCTTTGGCTTTGATTAATATGTATTCTGAAACTTTAGAAATGGGGCGAATTTCAAGCGAGGAAAAGAAACATGAATACTACAAGGTCATTAATACCGAAGCAAATCGCTTGTCACGTATGGTAAATAATATCCTCAACTTTAATAAAATTGAAAGTGGTAGGAGAGAATATCATTTTACAAAAGTAAATTTGAATGAAGAAGTAGAATTATTGATTGAAAATTACCGACAACATCTTGATAAAAAAGGTTTTCAGATAGATATGCTATTGGATGCTAATCTTCCCGATATTAGGATAGATAAAGAGGCCGTATCAGAGGCAATAATTAATCTGATTGATAATGCGATGAAATATTCAAGTGATATCAAGCATATTCGAATTGAAACGGAGCTGAAGGAAGCTGATGTTTGTCTTAAAATTACGGATCAAGGTATCGGCATAACAGATACTGATCTATCTTTTGTATTTGATAAATTTTTTAGAGTAAGCTCGGGTGATTTAGCTTATAAGACTAAAGGGTCGGGTATAGGTCTCAGCATCGTGAAACATATTATGGATGCTCATGAAGGCAAAGTTGAAGTCGAAAGTAAACTGGGAGAGGGCTCTTGTTTTAGGCTATGCTTTCCCATTCACAAATAAAATAAGAAAGAATGCTTCCAATATTAATTGTTGAAGATGAACCTAGCATGTTAATGGGTTTAAAAGACAATCTTGAGTTTGAATCTTATCAGGTTGATACGGCTGAAGATGGCGAGATCGGTTTTGATAAAATATGTTCTAATTCATATAGTTTGGTTTTATTAGATGTAATGCTTCCCAAGCTATCGGGATTTGATATCTGCAAAAAAGCTAGAGAAATGGGAATCGAAACTCCAATTATTTTACTTACGGCAAAGGGGGAGGAAATTGATAAGGTATTGGGCTTGGAGTTTGGTGCAGATGATTATATTACCAAACCGTTTAGTTTGAGAGAATTGCTGGCTAGAATAAGAGCTGTATTGCGTCGTACAAAGAATTTGGAAACTAAAACTGAAGAAACTAAAGTTCAAATCGGCTGCTTGAGTATTGACTTTAACTCATTCGAAGGTTTTATTGATGATGATGAAGTTAAAATGTCGCATAAGGAAGTAGAAATATTACACTTTCTCTGGGATAATAAGAATCGAATTGTAAGTAGAGACGATTTGTTAGATCAAGTGTGGGGAACGGCTTATCAACCTACTTCACGAACCATTGATAATTTCATATTGAAATTAAGACAAAAAATTGAAGATGATTCTAATCATGCTAAAATAATACTAACTGTTCATGGTGTAGGGTATCGATTGGTGCAATGAAACAGCAAAAAGATGTTACGATGACAACTTATGACATTTGTTAATTTTGCTGTGACATAAATGGTTTTTTCTCACCCTAATTTTACCAGTAGAAGATTAAGATAGAAGAAGGAATGGTAGGCGTACGATTCCATTCTGATTTTAAAAAAAAATCTAACTGATAATTTTAAAGGGGAAAAAGATGAAAACAACAACAAGGATACTGTACATTTTAATTTGTTTATTAAGTGCAAATTTATCTGTAGCTGCAACACTAGAAAAGCAGGCTATTGAAAAAGAAAAAGCTGAGCTAATTAATAAGATAAGTAAAACTATTTCGTCTCTCAATTTTATAGATTGTGTAAAATGTGGCGAACATGAACAAGTGGTGTTGCGTTGTGTTGTGAATGATAACAAGGAAGTGGTTGTTAAAGATATTCTTGGTGTAAACGAGAAGTTAAAACAAGCTATTTTAAGAAGAATTGAAAAGAAAGCTATAAAGGTATCACCAGTACTTTGTGGTCAAAAATTGGCCTTTCGGTTCAAGTTTGAGAAGCACCAGAAATAATGAATAAGTTATGAAAATCGATCACGTATTAATGATATAATATGAATACGAAGAGCAATGTACATTTAGCACCTTATTTAATTATTTTAGCTGTAAGTTTTTTGTTTCAGTTAAAAGATGCTCATGCAGAACGTGTGAAAACTTTAGTGAACCTTAGAGGTAATTGGAAATTTTCTGTTGGGGACGACATGGCTTGGGCTGAAAAGGATTATGACGATTCGAATTGGGAAAATATACTTGTTCCAAAATCGTGGGAAAGTAACGGTTTTGAGAACTATAATGGTTTTGCTTGGTATCGTAAATCTTTTAAAATAAATGAAGCCCTGAGTCAAAAATTTCTCTACTTAAATATGGGGTATATTGATGATGTGGATGAGGTTTATATAAATGGGAAGCTGGTTGGAGCATCAGGAAATTTTCCTCCATTAGTAGAAACGGCCTATCAAATACCACGAGTATATATGATTCCAACTAGTTTACTTCTTAGAAATAAGAAGAATACGATTGCTGTTCGAGTTTACGACGAATTTAATGATGGCGGAATCTTAACTGGAAAAATTGGTTTGTATATTGATACCGATCAAGAAAAAATGGAGATTGATTTAAGAGGTTATTGGGATTTTGAATCTGGAAGTCAGGTAGATAAGGGGAATTTGAATTGTATCACTTATCGTGAAGGAAAGATATTAGTTCCTGGTTTTTGGGAAGCTTTAGGATATAATGGTTTAGATGGTCAGGCAAAATATGCCAAAGAGTTTGAATACCCTTTCCCAAAAAACAATTCGAGCAAATGTCTGTTTTTAGGTGTAATTGATGATTTGGATGAAGTGTATTTCAATGGCTGGAAATTAGAGTGGTATAGGTCCATTAGAAGTAACGAGTATGGATACTCGAATCATTTGACTTATCGAATTTACAAGATTCCATCTTATTTGGCTAATCGAGATGGACGCAATAGAATTGAAGTTATTGTAACCGATAAGGGAGGCCCAGGGGGGATTTATAGAGGCCCAATAGGGATTGCAAGTATTGAAACAGCAAATAAAATACTCCTCAGAATTAAAAATGAAAATAAATCAATTTCTCAACGTTTTTTTGATTTATTTGCAGATTAGGTTTTTTAGCCAATGGAGAATAATATATTCGTGTAGATGGGAGATATGAATAAACATATGGGCAGCTTCGGAAGGGTATTTTTGGTGGTAGCTGGTCTATTGCTTGCTATAAGCAATGGATTAGCACAAGATTATCAAAAGATAATGGATTTAAATGGTTCTTGGAAGTTTTCAATTGGAGATAATCAATCTTGGGCCTCGCCAAACCACGACGATTCTAATTGGGAAAGTATTACTGTACCTTCAGCATGGGAAAATCGAGGATTTAATGGTTACGATGGTTATGCTTGGTATCGAACCCGTTTTTATAAACCTAAAAATATAAATAAACAAAATCTTTTTTTGCAATTGGGAAATATTGATGATGTGGACGAAGTTTTCATAAATGGAAAGCGAATAGGTAAATCAGGTAGTTTTCCTCCACATTTTTCTACTGCATATAATTCTAACCGCATATATTCTGTACCAGTTGAATATCTTGAAGAGAAAAATATAATCGCTGTTCGTGTCTATGATGATATTGGAGAAGGTGGAATAATTCGGGGTGAGATTAGTTTGCTTGTCGACCGTTCTGCTCTTCCTTTATATATCAACTTGAAAGGAACTTGGAAGTTTAAAACAGGAAAATATGCTCACGAAGATATTGCAAACTTTAAGGATTGGGATGATATTATAGTTCCTGGATTTTGGGAAAACCAAGGGTATAAGAACTATGATGGTTACGCTTGTTATGCATACGAATTACAAATTGATTCGGATATTATTACGGATAAAATGATCTTGCTTCTTGGACGAATAGATGATATTGATCAAGTGTTTATAAATGGGGTTCTTATTGGTCAATCGGGTCCGTTTAAGCCGTCTACGGTCGATAAAAGATCTGATTGTTATAGACAAAATAGAGCCTATCACATCCCCGAAAGCCTACTTAAATCAGATGAGCCTTTATTGATTACTGTTAGAGTGTATGATCGATCACAAGGTGGCGGAATTTATAAAGGTTCGGTAGGTTTAATATCGCAATCGAATTATATTGATTATTGGCATAAAAGCAGAAAGAGACGTTAATGTAATGACACTCTTTTTTATTCTCTTTCTTGTAGATCAGTCCTATTTTGAGCGATAATATTTAGATAGAAAACAATAGATTTTCTTCATAAGCTTGTATTTTTGTCCGTAATACCATTTGAAACGCTCTCATCAATAAAATTATTTCTATCGTGAAAGATATTTTCTTTGTAACGCCACCTTTTACACAACTAAACACACCTTACCCGGCTACTGCCTATCTGAAAGGTTTCTTTAATACGAAAGGGATTTCATCTTACCAGATGGATTTGGGTATAGAAGTGATACTCTCTCTATTTACTCGTAAGAGTTTACAGGAAATGTTTGATTTCGCTATAGAGAACGAAACAATTGAGACGGAAAATGCACAACGAATTTATGCTCTAAAATCAGAATATCTGAAAACAATAGAGCCTGTTGTTGTATTTGTGCAAGGACAAAATCAGAGTTTAGCTCGCCAGATTTGTACAGCTGATTATTTACCACAGGCATCTCGATTTGAACAGTTAGATGATTTAGAGAACGCTTTTGGAATGATGGGGTTTCAGGATAAAGCAAAGCATATTGCCACGCTCTATCTTGAAGATATCTCTGATTTTATAATAGAATGTATTGATGAGAATTTTGGTTTTAGTCGATATGCTGAACGTTTGGGACGATCGGCTTCAAACTTTGATGAGATTTATTCCAGTTTGAAAAAAGAGCCAAGTTTTATCGATGAGATTAGTTTACAGATTCTGGATGAGCGATTGAAGGACATACAGCCCAAATTGTTCTGCTTATCGGTTCCGTTTCCAGGGAACTTATACTCTGCTTTTCGATGTGCTCAGTTTGTAAAGGCAAACTATCCAGAAATTAAAATTGTAATGGGAGGTGGCTTTCCTAATACAGAGTTAAGGAGTTTGACTGATGCTCGTGTTTTTGATTTTGTCGACTTTATTACTTTGGATGATGGAGAGTTGCCTTTGGATTTGCTTTGGCAACACATTTCTAACCCTGCAAAACAGATTGAATTAAAGCGAACCTATGTTTGTGAGGAAGGAGTGGTTTTATATCAGAATCAATCCGGTTTAAAAGATTACAAGCAAGAAGATCTTGGGACACCAGATTATTCTGACTTATTACTTGACAAATATATTTCGGTAATTGAGATTACCAACCCCATGCATAGCTTATGGAGTGATGGACGTTGGAATAAATTGACTATGGCACATGGTTGCTATTGGGGAAAATGCACTTTCTGCGATGGTTCATTGGATTATATCAAAAGGTTTGAACCTTCTACAGCGGCGACTTTAGTCGATAGAATAGAGGAGTTAATAGAGCAAACAGGAGAGACTGGTTTTCATTTTGTAGATGAGGCAGCACCACCAGCTTTGATGAAAGCAGTCGCTGTTGAAATTCTTAAAAGGAAGCTCAGTTTAACTTGGTGGACCAATATTCGTTTTGAGAAAGGTTTTTCTAAGGATATGTGTCGTCTTCTGAAAGCCTCGGGCTGTATTGCCGTTTCAGGTGGATTGGAAGTGGCTTCTGATCGGATGTTGACATTAATTAACAAGGGAACAACAGTGGAACAAGTCGCTCGTGTTGCCAATAATTTGACTGAATCAGGAATTATGGTTCATGCTTATTTAATGTATGGCTTTCCTAGTGAAACGGTTCAGGAAACGATAGATAGTCTCGAGATGGTTAGACAGTTGTTTGAAGCAGGAATCGTTCAGTCTGGTTTCTGGCATCAGTTTGCTCTTACGGCACATAGCCCCATTGGTCTTGCTCCTGAAAACTATGGTTTGAAACCATCTTTTGAGAAAATCAGTTTCGCCAATAACGATGTTCAGTTTAAAGATAAGACCGGAATTAAGCATGATAAATTCAGTTTTGGATTAAAAAAGTCCCTTTTCAATTATATGCACGATATTGGTTTTGATATGCCTTTGCAAAAATGGTTCGATTTCAAGATTCCGAGAACGACCATTAAGCGTGATTTTATTCAAAAAGCTTTGCAAGTTGAGGAGCCTTTTGGGAACAAAGAATCAGCTAAAGTTATTTGGTTGGGAGGTTTACCTTTGGTTTCATCTTACACCAAAAAGAAGAAAGGTCAAGTTCGCGAAATATACGAGATGAGTTTTCATACTAAAACCAATCTTGTTGATGTGAGTATGGATAAAGAACATGGAGAATGGTTTCTGGATATACTAGATCGACTTTCAATTAATGATGAGGAAACTTTTACTTTAGCGACACTAAAAGCTGACTTTGAAGATCAGCTCGAAAACTTTGAATTGTTTTGGTATTCTAAACCGATTTTAACTCTTAGGGAAAATGGTTTGTTGATCGTTTAATTTTGTTTTCACAAAAAGGATAAACGTTTAAAAGCGAAAAGATCTTTTATTCTTTGCGCCAACTTCAATCTACATAAACAGGTATTCTAAAAACCAGCCAGTTTTAGAATGCTTAGAACGGCTACTATAATCAGCTCAATTCCAATTGCAATCACGATAAATCCGATAATCCTTGAAAGGGCATTAATTCCCGAAGCACCCAGCATTTTCACAATATAATGTGATGATTTAAGGATTAGGTAAATGCTGATACTGCTCGCAAGAACAGATCCTAAAATAGTTATGCAATCAATAATACTTGTGTACTCTTGATTATAGGCAATCAGTAAGGAAATAGTTCCTGGTCCTGCCAACATGGGTATTGCTAGCGGCGTTAAGGAAATTTCAGATCGGGTATGGATATCATCTTTTACACGTGTTTTTTTCATCCCTTTGTGTTCAGCAAATTTACCGGTAAGCAAAGCGAAACCCGATGATGCAATAATTAAGCCACCTGCAATTTTTAGTGAATTGAGACTAATCCCGAAAAAACTGAGTAAATACTTTCCTGCAAAAAATGAAAATACAAGAATGATGAGGACATTAAAGGATGTCCAGAAAGCGATGCCAGCTCTTTCCTTTTTACTATTGTTTTGTGTTAATCCTACAAAAATAGGTACAGTGCCCAATGGGTTCATAATTGAGAATAAAGCACCGAATGTCAGAAGAAATAATTCCATTTGTTTTTTTTTCAAATCTAGATATCCTAGAAGACCACGGTGTTAAATTCATATTATACTGGTGTTAACTTTATATTACTCGTTTATAGTTTGTATTTTCTACAATTAATTTAAATGAATTGTATTATGAACTGAGAATCGAGCTATATTAGCATTACCTAAATAATACGACCTTATGATTTGGAAAAAGCCTTGGTTTCAGTTCACTATACTTCTTGTTCTCGCTTTTGTGTGGGGCTCATCTTTTATTCTGATGAAAATTGGATTGAAGAGTTTTACAAATGATCAAGCTGCAGGAATCAGAATGTTGTTGGCTTCTCTGGTTTTATTACCTTATTCAATAAAGAATCTAAAACATTTAAAAAAGCAGGATGTTAAGAGTTTATTAATTGCTGGGTTTATAGGAAGCTTTATTCCTGCTTTCTTGTTTACCAAAGCGCAAACTCAAATTGATAGTGCATTAGCTGGCATGCTAAATTCTATGACCCCGGTGTTTACTTTACTTGTCGGGATGCTTTTTCATAGAACCAAATTTCAGATTCTTCAGGTATTGGGTCTTACAATGGGTTTGTTGGGAGCAGTAGGTCTGATTGCTTCGGGTAATGGAATGGAAATTGGGCATATTAATTCGTATGCTTTATACATTGTACTTGCGACTTGCTTTTATGCGATTAATATCAATGAGATAAAGGCAAGATTATCTCACCTTTCGGGAATGCAAATTACATCTTTAGCTTTTTTCTTTACAGGACCAGCAGCTTTAATTTATCTTCTGACTACTGATTTTGCACCCGTTATAGAAAATCCATCGTGGGCAATACATTTACTTGCTTTAGCAGGATTGGGTATCGTAGGAACTGCACTTGCAATGTTATTAATGAATAGTCTCATTCGGTATGCTTCCGCAGTTTATGCTTCATCGGTAACTTATATCATCCCGATATTTGCCATTATGTGGGGGATACTCGATAATGAGAGAATTACAGTGCTTCATCTCGCTTGTATGCTTTTTATTCTGATTGGTGTTTATTTGATCAATAAAAAGAAGTAATAGAATTGTTATGAATAAGGAAAGGTTATCGAAGGTTGTGTCTCAGCTTGAGAAAAATAATTTCGAGGTTTTTTTTGCTGAAAATTTACTAGCAGCAAGAGATATATTTGAAAAAAACATTCTTAACGGTATTGAGGTTTCCAGTGTTTCATATGCTGATTCTATCACAATGAAATCTTCAGGAGTACTTGAGTTGATACGAACAAAAACAGATATTGACTTTATAGATACTTTTAATCCTGATCACAGTTGGCGTGAACAAATAAATCAACGGAAAAAGGCTTTAACAGTTGATTTATTTTTATCGGGAACGAATGCCATTACAGAGGCTGGGCAGTTGGTTAATTTGGATATGATTGGGAATCGAGTAGCTGCTCTATCTTTTGGTCCTCGCTATGTCGTTTTATTTGTTGGTAAAAACAAATTAGTAAAGGATTTAGATGAAGGATTCAAACGAATCAAAACAGTTGCAGCACCCCTTAATGCAAAAAATCACCCAAAGCTTAAACTGCCTTGCCAAGTTTCAGGAATTTGTCACGATTGTCAAAGTCCGCAACGAATTTGTAATACTTGGACAATAACAGAAAAATCGTACCCAAAGAATAGAATCAAAATTATATTAATTAATGAGGAACGGGGGTATTAGTAAAAAAAGTATTTTTCTAATCAACGCTTTTTGTCAATGTAAGTATTCAAGTCATTTTGTTAATTTTCCATCAAGCTTAAATTGAATTAAATTTTCTCCTTAAGATATATTCATATAAGCATTGAAATTCCTTGGGTTTTTGTTAAATTTATTGGAAGAACGAAATTAGACTCTACTCGTCGATTTTTAATAAAGAGACTGGAATAGATCCCCTTTAAAACGATAATAAACCTCTTCAAAAAAGCTGATATGGGAGATACGAATATACATACCGAGCCACAGATAAATTTATTTGAAAATATTGCACTTACTTTTAGTGGAGGTGGTTATCGTGCTTCAACTTTTGGATTGGGAGTTCTTTCTTATCTTGAACAAGCTCAGTTTAAGGGTAAGCCTTTATTAGAGCATGTGAAAGGTTTAAGTACAGTCAGTGGTGGCACATTAATAGGAGCAACTTATGCCTGTTACATGGCTAAAGAGGAACGTTTCGAAACATTTTATAATGACTTTTACAAGGTTCTTGATGATGATAAATTATTGGGAATTGCGCTTGAAAAACTCGATTCTGATGAATTGTGGAAGACATCTCATAAAAGACGATCTTTGATCAATGCTTTCGCTTTGGCTTATAGTGATTTGTTGACGAACGAGAGTTTTAAGTTTCTTAAACAGAATAAGTCTCACCTTGAAGATATTTGTTTTAATGCAACTGATTTTTCTTATGGCTTGGCTTTTCGATTTCAGACTACTGGTCGTTTTGGTAATTATCGCCTCTATAATTCGCATTTGAGAGAACTCTCAGATGACATGAAAGTCGCAGATGCGATTGCTTCTTCCTCATGTTTCCCAATCGGTTTCGAACCTCTACTTATGCCAGATGATTACGTGAGTGATCACAGTTCTGAGTCTTATAAGGCTCTTAAGGCAAAAGACGCATTTAAGAAAGGTGTTGGAATAATGGATGGAGGAATAGTCGATAATCAAGGCATTGGTAGTATTATGAATGCTGAGGTGCGACGTGTAAATGAAGGGAAGCCTTACGACTTAATTATGCTTTGCGATGTAGGGAGCTATTTTATGGAACCCTGGGAAGCTTCTGAAATTGAAATGGATCGAATGGGTTGGTCTAAAAGTCCAAAGCAACTGTTTCATCTTCTGGTCGAAAAATTGAAGTTGAGTTGGTGGTTGTGGTTGCCTCTTTTGATCAGTTTTGGCTTGTTAATATCTGGTTTTATGAACATGCCATCGGTAGGTTTGTTTATAGGTGGAGGTGCTATGGCTATGTTTGCCCTTTTTGCCATTGCACTTAAATACTTTATAGGTAAAATGGAGGAAAAATCAATCCGTTTTTGGACATGGATGATGGGGATGGTACCTAAATTTATGAAAGGTAAATTGATTAGATTTCAAAACCTAAAAATTCGTTTGATTCAAAGAATGATTGAAGAACGGGGTACTTCATCTTTGAAAATGATTAGTGATATCTTTCTCAAACAAATAAGACGTTTAAATTATGACTTGCTTTACAAGGATTCAAGTCTGAAAAATAGACGAATCACAACTTTGATTTATGAACTTACCAGAGATCAGTACCAGAGAGGCGTTTCTGATGAGAAAGAGATGGATATAAAAGAAGATTTAATAAAAGATCCTAGTGAATTGGTTTATGATGCTGCCCAAATTGCATGTGAAATGGATACCACGCTTTGGTTTACAGAAAAAGACAGAGAGGTGTCCAGATTAAAAAACCTGGTTGCTTGTGGGCAATTTACAGCCTGTTATAATCTATTGAAATATTCTATCGATTTAAAAAAATCGAAGGCTAATGTCGATACAGAATTACTAGATCAGATGATAGAAATCTTTTCGAATGACTGGAATGAATTTATAAAGGATCCTTATTATTTACACGACTATTATCAGAAAGATGATAATGAGATGAGAAATGTTGGATAAAAAAATAATAGCCTTATTTTCTTAGAGCATAAGCAATATGACCAATGAATGTAGCTTGTCTTTACTGAAACTAAATGATATAAAAATAGATAGATCTGAGATTTTGAAATTATGGGTTCGATAAGTTAACTCCATTGATTAAATCTCTTAAAAAGCATTTCGATATTGACGAAAGAGACACAGACAGGGCCACAATAAAACATGTTTATATTAGAGCGATGAAAAGAAACTAGCTTAAAATTGAGAACCTGTATATAGTGAGTTCAAGTTCTCATTTTAGGAGTTTGAAAAATGATCGTTTTGATAAAGAATATTAGGATAAGCCTGCTAGGATAGCAGCACCATGAGCTCCAACAAAATCAGGTTTTTCAGGTATAATAATCCTTTCACCCAGTTCCTTTTGTAAAAGATGCACCATACAGCTGTTATTAGCTACACCGCCTGCAAACATTAATGGTGTACTAATGTTTTGACGGCGAATCATGCCCACTGCACGTCTACAAACTGACTGATGAATAGCTAAAGCAATATCATTTCTTAAACAACCTTTTGCTAATAGCGATGTGACCTCCGATTCTGCAAATACCGCACACATGCTATTAATTTCGATCCCTTCAGTACCTTCTAGAGCTGTTGGTCCAAGTGTAGCTAATTTAAAACCTAATGTTGTGGCCATCATTTCAAGGAATTTACCTGTACCTGCTGCACATTTATCATTCATTTCAAACTTAATCACTTTACCCTTTTCGTTTATAGAAATGACTTTGGTGTCTTGTCCACCAATATCCAAAACACTTCTAACTTCTGGAAATAATGCTGTTGCACCAGCTCCATAGGCTTTTATTTCTGTAACGGTTGGGTAATCGAAAGCCACTTCTACTATACCTCGTCCATAACCAGTTGCCATTATCTTATCAAAAGAGATATCAGAAGTTAATTCCTTAACTCTCTCTATGGGATTATAGCCCGAATTTGCTTGCTTACTATGAATCACATGGCCATTTTCCAGAACTACGAGTTCGATGCTTCGAGAGCCAATATCAATACCTGCTAATTTCATGGTTTTCTATTTATTTCTGCTTAGGATGGAAACATGAAGAGTGAGAAACAATTATTGCTTCTCACTCTTGAAATATCAATAAACTTAAATTATTTTATAATTTCGACAAAAGCTTCCACGCGGGTTGATAATTGTCCCATATCTTCCTGACTGTAATCCGTTTCAAGTCGTAAAACCGAAATGTCTTGTTTCTCTAGCTCTTTTTCTACCGAGAAAGATTCCATAATATAAGGTTGGCAGAACTGAAGACCATAATGAATAACACCATCAGCATTATATTGTTGCTTCATTTCTTTGATATGATTAATGCGCTCTTGATTTGGAGTAAAGACTGCACAATCAATTTTAAGATAACGGTCTGTAATAGAATCCATCAATCCATTTAAATTGTCAGCAGAATCGTCGGTTAGATTACGTTGACCACGTTCTCCAATACAAGATTCTTCACCGACAATAACGGCTCCAGTTGATTCGATAATTGTAGGAATCTTCCAGTTAGGAATAGCCATAGGGCATCCTGAGATTAGTACTCGTGGAGCTTTAGCAGTTTTCGCACCTTTACTTTCCTTAACAAGTAATTCTAGTTCATCACAAAGAGCATTTACTTTTTCGGTGAAACGAACAGGATTATCAAGAAAGGCAATTTGATTGATTAATAAGGCATCTAAACCCGAAATTGGGGCAGGATTGGCTGCGCGAAGCATTGAAAGACGACGTAAAGCTTGTCGTTTTGCATTAACAGTTGCTATACCTTGCTTTAGAGCTTCAGTGCTAATACTCTTACCAGTCATTTCTTCGAGCTTTTCAACAAAACTCTTATACTCCTGCTTAAGCATATGTCTAGCCATAGGCGTTTTGGTCTGAGGCAGGTCCATTTGATAGAAGTTAGGAACCATATCCTTGAAAATCTCAAATGATTTTTTCTTACCATCACAGGTATTTTCTCCGACGATCATATCAGATACTTCCATATAAGGACAAACTTTTCCAAGCTTGAAACCAAAAAAGGACTTTATAAGAGAACAAGTGTTACGAGGGAGTACTTTTTCAACTTCTTCTTGAGCAAAATCAGCACCTGCACATAAACCAACAGCTGTACAACCGGCAGCTAAAATAATTTCCTCTGGAACAAAAACACAAAATGATCCAATAATTTTTCGACCTGCTTTTTGCTCATCGCGTAATTCTTGTATTCTCAAACCATGAGCCTCGCTCATTACAAAATCAAAATACGACATGCCTTCAGGTCGGTTATCCTGTGCCATGAAAATTGATTGGTATGCTTTTCCTAAATTATCTAATAGAGCATTGTGATTATCGTGGTCTAAGCCAAGATCGGTCCACATTTGCGTGTAATCTGCCATAATATTTATTGTTTTGTCGTTTTGGCTGCAAAAGTAGAAAGCTTTTATGCCCATTCCTATATATGAGGTCTATTCTTAAACATATAGTTTGTTATTAATATGATGATTAGTAGCTAGTAGGGTGTTTCTGTTATTAATAGGAAAGGTTAATTAAGATTAAAACCAGGTGGCTTGTTTTTGTCCTTAGGACCTAGTTTATCATCAAAGAAATCTTCATCATCAAATTCGTCTAATAACTCTCCAGTTAGATCCATAACGTGAGACGAACTGCGAACTTCAAACCATTGTAAAAACTCCATGAAACTAACTTCTGGAAAATCAGAGTCAATATTGATGTATCTAGTTAGTTCAATTTTAAATATTTCTTGAAAATTTTCCCGTAGCTCGTGATCTAAAGATGACTCCAATTCAATATCAGGAATGAGGTAGACATTATAATCCTCTTTCATTTTAGGAGATATATTGTCTAAATCAGTTTGCGTTGCGACCCAATCCCAAAATTTCTGTTTAGGGATAATTGTAACAGCACTATAATCGGTTTTAGGAATAATGGGGCAGTCAGGATGGCCAGCCTGTTTTAGGATTTCTTCAACTTCAGCTTCAGAAACACCAAACTTTTTAATAATGACATCTTTTATTTTATCTATTGGATTCTCATCTATGCCTTTCTTAATCTGATATAGAGAGTTGTATGGCGTTAAATTAAGTAAGCTTTGAATTTGAATAGATTTATTTTTAATTGAGCTATGACTAGTATCAAAAAATAGGAAGAATTCTGTAAGACTAATAGTAGGATCAGATGTTGAATTGAACAGGAAATTGATACTTCCAGCAGCATGTACAATACTAGCAGCCCATAAACTTTCATTGTCTGTCGTTAAGGGTTTCTTTGGGTGGGCCTCAAGCTTATCTAATATTTTGAAGCAAATTTGAGCATATTCGTTGCTATTTAAGACTTCGTGGCAGAAATTGTTTAACAGTTCCCTTATAATTTCTATTTTTGAAGACATGTTTTTTGGATTTAGATCATACTAAATTTAAGAAATATTGATGATAAATCACTTTAAATGTGATGAATAACAATTAACTGACTTTTACGACTCTCATATCTATTACAAAATGAAAATTTCTATTTTAGAACCTATTGGCATTAACGAATGCAAATTCAATCAATTGAAACAGGATTTTGAGAAGCTAGGACACGAATTTGTGTTTTTTGCGGATCGAAATGAAAATGAAGAAGAATTGATTAAGCGAGCAGAAGGTGCTGATGCAATTGTAGTGAGTAATATTCCGATCTCGGCTAATTTTATTGCCAGTTGCCCAAATTTGTCAATGATATCTGTTGCATTTACCGGAGTTGATCATATCGACATGCAAGCTTGTAACGATAGAGATATTTTGGTGAGTAATGCAGCGGGGTTCTCTACAGAATCGGTAGCTGAGTTAACTCTTGGAATGATTTTATCTCTATATAGGAAAATTGTTGGAGGCGATGCTATTACTCGATTTGGAGGAAATAGAGGTACTTTCTTAGGCACAGAGCTAAATGGTAAATGTCTTGGGATTATAGGTGCTGGAGCAATCGGACTTCGAGTTGCCGAAATAGCAAAAGTGTTTAATTGCAGAGTAATAGCCTATAGTCGTACAGAGAAACAAGTGGAAGGCGTTGAGTTTGTAAGTTTATCAACTCTACTGAAAGAAGCTGATATAATTTCTCTACACACACCTTTGACAGATGAAACTAAGGGAATGATTGGGGTAGAGGCATTCAAAGCAATGAAAGAAACAGCGATTCTCGTTAATACTGCCAGAGGTCCTGTTGTTGATAGCCAAGCATTATGTGAGGCTCTAGAAAATAGTGAAATTGCTGGAGCTGCTGTTGACGTTTACGAAAAGGAACCTCCTTTGGAGAAAGAGCATATTTTATTTACTGCGCCAAATTTAATCATGTTGCCACACTTAGCATTTGCTAGTCATGAATCGTTTGATAAGCGTATCGATATCGTGATGGATAATATCAAACTTTGGTTAGAGGGAAAACCTCGAAACATTATGAATTAAATTAGTGTTTTGTAGACTCTGATTTAAGTAAATCTTGAACCAGAGTCCACTTTTCTAATGAAATATCTTGATAAGAGAATGAGGCCTTCTTGTTTTTTAATCTTAAAATAGTCTGGCATCTTTTTTTTGTTTCAGGATGTGTACTAAGCCATTCTGTACTTGCTATATAATCGCTACGATCTGAAGTAATTCGATTTAATATATTAGCAAAATGCTCGGGATTAATTTTGGCATTAATTAGGAATTCTACTGCTGTTTTATCCGCTTCTCGTTCGTATTTTCTACTATAAGCATTAGCACTCAATAAGCTCATAATTTGCTTCCCTACACCTATTCCTACACCATTCTCACTTATGGATATAAGGACGGAGAGACCTAACTCTTGACGAAGTTTTTTCATAACATGACTGTGTTCGATATGAGCAATTTCATGAGCAAGTATGGCGCAATATTCTTCTGCATTAGAGCAATTTAAAATAAGAGAATGATGAAAAATAATTCGGTTGCCTGGAAGAGCAAAAGCATTGGGTTCATCGTCTCTAATAATATGCAGACTGTAATCATCAGGATTCAGTTGATTCGTTATACATATTCTGCTGAGAAGTGTATCTAATTGTTCTTTTATAATTTCATTTTTGATCTCTTTTTGTTTCGGCTGGAAATAGTCCCAGATAAAGTCACCGACTTTTTCTTCAGCTTCTATTGAAAGTTTTTCAACATTCAATAGTTTCATGAAATTAATTTGCCCTAATAAAAACCAGCTCCCTAAGAAAAGGCCAATCATTAAAAGAAGTTTCAGAAAGATCTTACGCATGATGGATAATATAATTTAGAGTGAAATCTTGTTATGAGCTTTACAGATTAAATTAGTAATATCTCCCCAAAAGAACCATTCAATATGTTTGCCTTTTTTTGATTGGATAGCAGTATATACTGTCATGATAAATTCTGAAATATTGAAAATAACGACAGTTATAAGATAGGCGATATATGAGTTGCAAATCTCATTGTCTCCAAAAATAATAGAGAGAGTCCAATAAAAAGTACCTGAGTTTATTATTAAAACCGTGAGTTGAGAGAGTAGTGCCTGAGTACAATGCCAACGAATATAGTAGCTTGATTTTTTATTGTTGAGATAGAAAAGAAGCGTTGCGATCAGATTGATAATAGGTAAGGGTAAGCCAACCATAATAGCGATAACTGACATTAAATAGCTTTGCGAAGCTTTTTCGTTTTCATAGTCAGCAGGTTGGTAGTCAAATGTTTTGGTTTTCAACATAAGCTTTGGTATATATTCCAAATCCAGATGGATAGGATGAGGATAAGCAATGGAATGAAAATTCTTTTTTTCTTAATATGAATATTCACATTAAGGTAAAACTGATAAAAGCCTTCTTTTTTGAAAATGAGATCGTACATCACCCACATAGATGAACCCATTAGAATGAAAAGGGAACTGTAAGAAAAAGGATTGAGTTGGAAAGCTTGAAGAAAGTGACCTTTAAATATTTCGATTATACCTGATGTTGAACCACAAGCGGGACAAGGGAGTCCACTAATAGTTTTAAACCAACATACAGTAATTCCTCCTTCGCAAGTGTTAAGGAAGAAGGAATTGTAAATAAGCCAGCTATAAGCTAAAACTGAAAGTAATATAACGAGCTGGTATAAATTTTTCTTAAGCATTATACATTAATGCTTGTTGAAGCTTTTCGAAGTTAACTTGGCGAGTACGTTCCATAATAATAAACCAATCAACAATTAACCAAATAAGGAACCCACCACAAGTAAATAGTTTGATTAAACCTAAGCCTATATCACCAACATAGAATCGATCAATTGCTAAATTTCCTGCAAATAATGACAGAATAATTGAAATTGTAGGATCTTTTAAATTTAAGGTTTGGAGTAAAATAAATTTAGAATCATCTAAATCCTGAATCATATTTTTAATTGCTGGAATTTGATGACTTTCAAAATATTTGGCATTGGTCATTAGGAATAAATCAACTTTGGTAGTATCCATAGAATTGTATTTTAAACAAGAAGAATTGTTTATTTTGATCGATTTTGAACTTTTAAATTTATAAAAAAATACTTAGACTAAAAATCTTGCTCATAAAATGCTAATTTAAGACTTGAAAGTATTTAATTTGTATAGAATTTTGGTAAATTAATAAGAAACGAACCATATTTTAAAATTGTGTGGTGACTTTATTGTAGTTATTATATGAATGCACTAAATATGAAACTAGAAATAGCACCTGTACCCGAAGGTGGAGGACGTCCGCAAGTAACTCGTCCTGACGTGAAATTATTGGACAGTATTGGCGAAGAAGGGGTAAGAAAGATGGTGAGTGATCACTACGATATCTTGCGAAAAAGCGAAATATCTGATATGTTCCCGCGCTGGGATAAGGAATTTGAAGCAGCGAAGCTTCGATCGTCTGATTTTTTTATTCAAGCTCTAGGTGGGCCTGATTATTTTAATCAGAATCAAGGGAGTCCTATGTTGGTGAGTCGTCATGCTCATTTTAAAATTACAGCCCACGCGCGTGTTATTTGGTTGAATGCCTATAAAGAAATTCTTCCTAAACTTAATGCCCCAGAAGAATTAGTAATTTCATTCTGGAATTATCTGAATGTTTTTTCTATTTGGATGGTGAATACAAAATCCTAAGATTTTAAAAATATTGATTATATAAAAAGCGGCTACTTCATGAGAGGTAGCCGCTTTTCTGTATTTTAAAATTTAGATTTTACAATCCAAGAACTTTCAGCCCTTGCTTGTAAACGATATCCTTAGGAATACCAGCCTCGTTTACACGATCTAAGTCAGCTTGAAGTGCTTCTTGAATGTTGCCTTCCTCGGTGATCAGTTTTTTAGCACCGTCATAATTAGCATCACCTTGAAGAACTAATAATCTTTCACTCATTGAGCTGATAGCTGCTTTCATTTTTTCAAAATCAACTTTATAAGTTCCAGTTGTTTCGTCACGTTTGAAAGCTTCGCTTTTTTCGAAATGGTAGAAATTAGCCATGTTAGCTTTACCGTGAGAACTAGAAGCTCCGAAGCGTACCGAACGGAATATACCAGCCATAAAAGTAACGTAGTTATCTAAAAGATCTTTGTCTTTAATTTCACCCCATTCAGCTAACTTTGTAATCATATATAAACCAAGAAGATCTGCTTTTCCTTCTTCAATAGAAGTATAAGCATCTTTTAAAGCTTTACGAACAGTTAGATTCTTATCTGCAAGTGTGTATTTGATACCTAAACCGTGAGCTACTTCATGGAACATTACATTCTCGAAGAAGGCTTCAAATTTAATGTGTTTACGCTGGTTTTCGTCAATTAATAAGTTTGATATAGGAACTAAAATTTTATCGAATTTAGCCTGCATTGCATTCTTTAATTGAAGTTTACGGCTACCTTTTGCAAGATGTACTCTTGGGTCGTTTGGTAGGTTAATCGCTATGTTTTTACTACCCGCGTTACAGTCTCCACCATAATAAATAACGTCGTAAGCATTCATATCTGAATTGGCATTTGCTTTTTCAGCTTTATACTTTGCAGGAACAGGAAGGCTTTCCTGTAAACGAGGAAGAAGTGCACCAAAGCGAGAAAGGGTCTTAGACCAAGCTTTATCTTTGATTAGAATCTGACCTGAATGAGAAGCTTTATAACCGTAAAGAGCATCTTCGTAGGTTTCGATAGGACCAACAACAAAGTCAATAGTGTTGTTTTGCATATCCATCCAAGCCATATCTGAAGCTAAATAGTCATCAGTAAGCAATGCCTTAGCACGTAGTTCTAGGTAGTTTTTCAAACCAGCATCTTCGGCTAACTCAGCAGCTTTTAGTAATAAAGCCGACGCTTTTTCAGTTTCAGCTTTGTAAGCAACATGGTAAGGAAGAACAACTAGTTTTCCATTTTCATCACGACGAACAATAGAGTAGGTACTAGTCTTCAATTCATCTTTAATTGCATCAAACTCCTCAGCTGTCATATCTACAGGGTAGAAGTTAGCTCCAGCAGGCTTCTTGCCATAGGTATCAATAAAGGGTGCTTCGTTATCCAATCTGTCCCAAGGGCCATAGTTGATTTTTGCATAAGCAATTTCAGCAGGATCTTTCAATTTAGAAAGGAATTCTGTTTTGTCCCCAATCGCATTTTTCCAGAAAATTTCTTCCATAATTTCTGACACTTCGATCAGAATAGGAAGCATTTGTTTTTCCTTTTCAGTAAGTAAAGAAATGTCAGTTTTTAATTCAACTTCGGCATATGCATTTACCTTTTCTTGAAGAGGAGATACTTCTCCCTTTTTACAACATTGCTTTTCTTTGCAAGATGTAAATCCTAAACTAAAAATGGCGATTAAGGCCAAGGATGCTAGTTTGTTCATTTGTTTGTCTTATTAATTTATTGATGATTATTTCTGGTCTTCTTTCTTTATACCCAATAATGATGATAGTAATCAAACTAACAATCATTAGTTTTGTACTTCAGATCTTCAAAAATACAAGCATCGAATTATAATAGCAATACAAATACATATTTAAATAACTAATTTATATTTAAAATGAACATGAGATTTATAATCGCAGCAATTTTGATCTTGGGCTTTGCTTCATCATCATTTGCACAGAAAAAAGAAGAAAAGAAAACGTATGAGTTTACGATTGAAAAGCAACTGAAAGCCACTGAAGTAAAGGATCAGCATCGTTCTGGTACTTGTTGGGCTTATGCAATGAATTCTTTTTTAGAATCTGAATTGATTCGTATGGGAAAAGGAGAGTACGATCTTTCTGAAATGTTTATAGTGAATAGAAATTACCACCTTAGAGCTAAGGATTATGTGCGATTTCACGGAATGAAAAGTTTTTCTGCTGGAGCAGAAGGATGGGATGCACTAAATGTAATTAAGCAGTTTGGAATCCTTCCTCAAGCGGCATACACAGGAAATACTTTTGACGAAACCATGCCAGTACATGGTGAAATGGACGCTATTTTAAAAGCCTATGTTAACGCTGTTGTGAAGAATAAGAACAAAAAAATCACACCTATTTGGATGAAAGGTTTCGATGGGGTACTTGATGCCTATTTGGGTGAAATTCCTGAATCTTTCAATTATAATGGAAAAGAATTCAATACAAAATCATTCACTTCAGACCTAGGTTTAGATATGGATGATTACGTAACGATCACTTCTTATACTCACCATCCTTTTTATGAGAGTTTTGTTTTTGAAGGTCCTGATAATTGGTCTTTGGGCGAAGTGTTAAATGTACCAATGGATGAGATGATGCAAGTTGTGGATCATGCCATTGAAAAGGGGTATACTATTGCTTGGGGTAGTGATGTGAGTGAAAAAGGTTTTGCGTTTAGAAAAGGTGTTGCCGTTGTTCCAGATACGGAATCAAAGAATATGGCGGACTCTGAGATTTCAAAGTGGCAAAATATGAGTAGAAACGAAAAGGCTGCTTATGGTACAGAATATCCGGTTAAGGAAAAAGAAATTACTCAGGAGATGCGTCAGGCGGCATTCGATAATTATGAATCGACAGAAGATCATATGATGCACATTGTTGGAACTGCAAAAGATCAGAATGGAAGTAAGTATTACTTGGTGAAAAATTCATGGGGTACTGACTTGAATTCACATAAGGGTTATTTCTATGCATCTAAACCATTTGTACAGTATAAGTCGGTATCCGTATTGATGCATAAAGATGCTATTCCTGCTGGAATTGCAAAAAAGTTAGATTTAAAATAAATTGAAGAAAAAAAATGAATGAATATTGGACTTTTGGACTCTTAGCAGTCACCTCGTTTTTTACTCTGATTAATCCACTTGGCGTGATGCCAATTTTTATGACGATCACAGGTGATTTAAATGCTGAACAAAGAAAGAAAACAGCAAGAAAAGCAACGATTGTATCGTTTTTTACCCTTGTTGCATTTGCTTTCTCAGGACAGTTGTTATTTCAATTTTTTGGAATATCGGTTAACAGTCTTAAAATAGTGGGAGGGGTTATTTTCTTTATCATGGGGCAAGACATGCTTCAGGCCAGATTGAGCAAAATAAAAGTGAGTGATAGTGAAATTAACGAGTATGTAAATGATGTATCTATAACACCACTTGCTATTCCGATGATTTGCGGGCCAGGAGCTATAACAAATGGGATTGTTTTGATGCAAGAAGCAGGAAGTCTGGAGTCTAAACTAATTTTAGTTGGTGCGATTCTTTTGATATGCTTTTTGACTTATATTATCCTTTGGAGTTCAAGCCGAATCATTAATTTCTTAGGCGACACAGGAAATAAAATTCTAATGCGCTTGATGGGATTAATTGTGATGGTAATCGCCGTTGAATTTTTCTTTAGTGGACTACGTCCAATTATTCAGGAAATGCTTAAGATCTAAAAGGCTAGATCATAAAATAAAAACACCTCTCCAACAGGCGTTGGAGAGGTGAAAAAAACTCTGTGGCTTTCACCCCAGAGAAAAAAAAATCTTATTCAATCTTCATCTTATCAGTTACGACATAATAACGAGGATCATCAATATCACGAATAATAACTTTGTTAAAACGAACATCTGCACGCTGTAATAATGTGATACAGTCCTCACTAAGATGCTTCAATTTAATACTTTTTCCTGCATTTTCATATTTATCAACCAAATTACTAATGGCTTCGATTCCTGAATGGTCAGCAACTCTTGATTCCATAAAATCAATTTCGATTTGATTAGGATCTTCATTAACATTGAATTTTGAGTTGAATGTTGTAATTGATCCGAAGAATAATGGTCCCCAAATATCATAAACTTTAGTACCATCATCTTTAAACGATTTTCTGGCACGAATACGTTTGGCATCTTGCCATGCAAACACTAATGCCGACACAATAACTCCGGCTAATACTGCAATTGCTAAGTCAAATACTACTGTTAATCCTGTAACAAGGACAATAACAAAAGCATCGGTACGAGGAATTTTATTGATGATTCCAAAGGTAGCCCAGGCAAATGTTCCGATAACAACCATAAACATCACACCAACCAAAGCAGCAATAGGTACTTGCTCAATAAGTGATGAAGCAAAAAGGATAAATGCCAATAAAGTAAGTGCAGCAATAATACCAGACAAGCGACCACGACCACCAGATTTAACGTTGATCAGTGATTGTCCAATCATAGCACATCCTCCCATACCACCGAAGAATCCAGTCACGATATTTGCAGCACCCTGAGCCATACATTCACGGTTACCATTTCCTCGAGTTTCAGTAATTTCATCAATAAGGTTAAGTGTCATTAGCGATTCAATCAATCCGATGGCGGCAATAATCGTTGCATAAGGAAGAATGAATTTTATCGTTGTTAAATCAAAAGGAACTAAGGTGAACAACTGAGTTTGGAATGTTGGTAAGCCACCTTTTAGTCCAGCACCACCACCATCACGTATAAATGAACCGACTGTACTTACATCTAGGCCACCAAATATTGCAATAGCAGAAACGGTTAGAATTGCTGCAAGAGCTGCAGGAACCTTAGTTGTGATTTTAGGAAGCAGATACATAATGGCCATAGTTAATACGACCAAACCAATCATAGTATATAGAGCACTGCCTACCAACCAAACAGATTCGCCATCTATCTTTTGAGTAAACATGCCTAATTGTGACATGAAAATAACGATTGCCAAACCATTTACAAATCCCATCATAACTGGATGCGGGATAAGTCTGACGAACTTACCAAATTTGAACACACCAGCTAGGAATTGAAGTACCCCAGCCAGAACAACAGTTGCGAATAGGTAATTTAACCCCATGTTTTGTATTGGCTCTACCATTTCGAGTCCCATTTGATTTCCATCTTTTACAAGACTAACCATAACAACTGCAAGTGCACCAGTAGCTCCTGAGATCATTCCAGGACGACCACCAAAAACGGATGTGATTAAACCAATCATGAAAGCAGCGTAAAGACCAACTAAAGGATCAACACCTGCAACAAAGGCAAATGCTACGGCTTCAGGAACAAGTGCTAAGGCCACTGTTAAACCTGAAAGAATATCATCTTTTGAATTCGCGGCTTTCCGCTTAAAAAATTCTACCATACTATTATCTCGTCAAAATTTTTGTTTACAAGGGCGCAAAAGTAGTGAATTTTATTCTATCGTCGTGATACACCCTAACTTAAATATAGAATTTTTGAGCGGAAACGATGTCGTGATAAGTGATATCGAGGTAATTTATATAAAAAGATAAATTTCTTTCAATTTCATTTTTTCAGAAATGGATCATCAAATGCCCTTTTTCTGTCCTATTATGGCTTTGCATAGCTGATGCCTATGAGAATATAAAAACAATCAATTTGATCTATGTGTGTTTTTGTTGCACATTTGTAGTGTCAAATAAACAAATATAAAATTGTCATAATTAGGCTTTTGCCTTTTATTAAAATTAAAATGAATATGAAAAATTTAATAGGAATAGATCAAGAGAAAGCGAAAGAATTAAGTGTGAAATTAAACAACTTATTAGCAAATTACCAGATGTTTTATCAGAATTTGAGAGGACTTCACTGGAATATCAAAGGACGTGAGTTTTTTGAATTGCATTTAAAGTTTGAAGAGTTATATAATGATGCGGTGATTAAGGTAGACGAAATTGCAGAACGAATCTTAACACTGGAAGGGGAACCATTACATACTTTTTCAGATTACCTTAAAGTTTCGGAGCTGAAAGAAGCCAAAGGAATTACAAACGGAACGGAAGGTGTTGAAATTGTCGTGAAGAATTTCTCACTATTAATACTAAAAGAGCGTGAAATACTAAGTTTAGCTGGTGATGCTGAAGATGAAGGAACAGTTAGTTTAATGAGTGATTATATTTCTGAAACAGAAAAAACACTTTGGATGTTGAACTCCTACCTTCGCTAATATAAATCTCAATTGAAGCGATAAAACAAAAGCACCACATATAACTTGTGGTGCTTTTTATATTTTGCCATGAAATGATGTTAGCTTAGAATTTCTTTACAAGCTTTCATGATACCTTCCTTATCGAAACCACATTCT
>Ga0209272_10000622_pt1 | contig 27381 bp, 24 predicted proteins | sample tdDd002_FD_187125 | JGI IMG/M metagenome (GOLD analysis project Ga0209272, IMG submission 187125) | Marine sediment microbial communities from the Atlantic coast under amendment with organic carbon and nitrate - tdDd00.2 (SPAdes)... | ecosystem: Environmental > Aquatic > Marine > Coastal >... | reverse complement strand
TTTGCCTTAGCGGAAGGCTCGATTGATCCTGGTTCGTTCACCTTGATTCGACTTGTGTCAGGGGCGATAACTCTGTCGATCATTTTGCTGTTTCGACGTCAGCTGGAATCCTCTTTTTTCAAAAGCAAGCTGAGCTGGTGGTCGGGAATTGCTTTATTTGGTTACGCTGTGAGTTTTTCTTTCGCTTATACCCAACTCAGCACCGGGACAGGGGCGCTGATATTGTTTGGTATGGTTCAGCTCACTCTCGTTGCATTCCATGTTTGGTCAGGTAACCGTCTTAAATCAGCGGAGTGGTTTGGTATTGCGATTGCGATATCAGGCTTTGTGATTTTGATGCTGCCATCAGCGCAAGCGCCAAGTCTAAGCTCTGCAGCATTGATGATTATTTCTGGCGTGTTTTGGGCGGTATTTACCTTACTCGGCAGAAAAAGTGGTGTGGCTTCTGTCGCGATTACCCACGGTTTTGTCCTTGCGAGCGTATTGGCTTTGGCGGTAAGCCCATGGTTGATGAGTATCGATAGTATTACGCTTCAGGGCATGGTTTGGGCATTGCTATCCGGTATTTTTGCTTCGGGGTTTGGTTATGTTCTTTGGTATCAGGTGATGAAGCACATTTCCGTTTTGCAAGCCTCTGTGGCTCAACTGGCGGTACCTGTGATTGCGTTTGCCGCTGGCAGCATTGGGTTAGGGGAGCCAATCACCCTCACAGCTGTGGTTTCATCTCTGCTGGTATTGGGTGGTATTGGGGTGATATTTGTGGCGAAGGGGAGTGATAAGTAAGCCTGATGTAATACGAATACGTTTATTTGTTAACTCTATTCCCTAGTACAAAATAACAAATCACCCCACCAAAAACTGGTAGAGCTAATGAAAGTAAGCCCAGAAAAATTCTATCTTTCAGTTTTTTTTGCACCAAAACGATAAGAACTGGGAAAAGCCATATGAAAATTGCAGATATGAATAGCGCTACTCCCGTCGCAGTGATCAAAGCCTCATTGTGTATATTGGCCCAACTTAAAACGATGGCTAAGACAACTAATGATAAGAAGAAAATTAAAGAAAATTTAAGTACCATCAACATGCGCATTTGTTCGTTTCCTTATTCTTGTTTTTTATTACTACGAACCGCCGTAACAGTCACTTCAATCAGTACATCGCCTTCTAAATCAACACCTAAACAGGCGCGTTGAGGCCAGTGCTCTGGGTTATCACCAAGCCAATCACACCAAACTTTGTCCATTTTGGGTTTGTCGCTCATATTGGCGATAAAGACTTGGGCACTGACAATCTGCGTTTTGTTTGAGCCAAGCTCTTTTAGGTTTTCTTCAACGGTTTGTAGTGTGAGTTGAGTCTGACCGAGAATGTCTAGACTGGTATCGCTAGAGGTGGCCACAGTCCAAACGAGATCTTTGTAGGCTGATGACTTGTTTCTTCCTTGATAAATGCCGCGTTTTCTTTCGATCATCTGGTTATCCCTATTTAGTCTTTGAGGTTTTTACAAGCAGTGGAGGACGCGCTTTATTTCTTGTAACGCGATGCTATCGGCTTCAATCCCTACCGGAGCAGAATCAACCGGGTACCACTGCACGTTTTCTGCCTCAAGTACGGTTAGCTCTCCTTGCCATTTGCTAATTACATAGTAATGAATGAGCTGTAGCTCGCAGGTTGGATGGTAGAGTGAGCAAAGGTAGTGATACTGGATAGGTGCAATGGTGAGCTCTTCATCAAGCTCACGAATTAACGCTTGGAGCTGAGTTTCACCTTGCTCGATATGCCCACCAGGAATGGTGATGAGTCCGGGATCGGTGGCTTTATCAATGGCCCGTTTTTCCAATAAAACCTGCTTGTCCTTTAGTAGGATAAAAGAGACACATTCATGTTGTTTCATTCAAACTCCCTGCCGAACTCAGACCTGCAAATTAGGTAAATTTACTTTTATCAATGTGTTGTGATTATATACATAAGTAAATCGATAGCTCATGGTTTTTGCGGTGATGAACTATTCACTATGCTGAGTTAGTAAACTTATCCGGTTCTATTTATACTCAGTTCGAGTCTTCTGTTAGGACAATTCCTCTATGCGTCTTTCTTTTATACTTCTGCTGCTTGCTATCAACAGTGGTTCTGCTTTTTCCTCTGCCCCTCTGGATGTCGATACCTTGTTTATTAATGCTCAGGTTCATCAAGTTGATCAAGCGGATGCTGTTGCGGTTTCTGACGGTCGTATCGCGTCTATTGGCACTCGACAGCAACTGAGTGGATTGGTGACGAGTGACACGCAAGTTATCGATCTGGAGGGAGGTTACTTACTGCCCGGTTTTATCGACAACCACAATCATGTGTTCGAAGCAGCGTCAGAGGCTGGGGGACAGTGCGAGCTGAGTATGGATGCTGGGCTAGAGCGGCAATTACCTTATTTGCAGCAGTGCAAACAACTAACGTCTAGAGAAGGTTGGGTTATGGGGTACGGCTTCTCAATTGATGCCATTTTGAGTGAGTCAAACCAGCGTAGTCCGTTAGAGGTGTTAGATGAGGTTTTCCCTGATCAACCTGTGATTTTCATGGAGCAGACCTCCCATGCGATGTGGGTGAACTCTCAAGCCTTGCAGCTCGCCAAGTTTACTTCTAAGAGCCCTGATCCGGTTGGTGGAAAAATACTTAGAGATGATGGTACAGGTCAGCTTACAGGGATCCTTCTTGATAATGCGGGTGATATTGTTATGGAGCTGGCATGGAACAGCTTGGAAGAGCAGTTTGATAAGAGCTACGAAGGCTTGATGAATGGGCTCTACGAAGCAAAACGTCACGGTATCACTACCATAGGGGACGGGCGTTTGTACTGGAAACGTGGTTGGTTTCAAGTCTGGAAAGAAGTGGAGAAGCGCGGAGATTTGTCCGCACGAGTGTCGCTTCGTCCTTGGATTTATCCAACAGACTCTATCGAATCGCAACTGCCAGCGCTCGAAGCTATGCTGCGAACGGACAGATCTAAGCGTATCTTGATCGATCAAGTGAAAATGTATAGTGATGGGATACTAATCAATGGAACGGCGAAAACGCTCGCCCCATACCTACGAACCTACATTCCTGAGTCTCCTTATGGCCTAAACTACATCGCGCCTGAGTCGATGAAAACGTGGTTGATTGAGCTCGACAAGATTGGCTATGGCGCACACATCCATGCGATTGGAGACGGAGCTATCCATGAGTCTTTGAATGCAATACAAGTTGCTCGTCAGCAAGGCTCTGAGCGTGAATACACATTGACCCATGTAGAACTTATCGATAGTAAAGATACGGCACGTTTTTATCCGCTCAATGTTACGGCAGATTTTCAAGTCGGGTCTGATTATGTGGCGTATCAGGATCACCAATGGGCGGAAGCCTTAATTGGAGCGCAGCGTGCCCACGCATTAATGAATCTAAAAAAGGTATTTGATACAGGGGCTAACGTAACCTTAAGCAGTGACTGGAATGTCCATGACATCAATCCTCTGGTTGGTATTGCGAATAGCTTGATTATGGGCAATAGCGGGTTGCCGGATATTGACTCAGCGATAGATGCGTACACCATCAATGCAGCAACTAGCTTAGGGATTGAAGATATGACCGGATCGATTGAGGCCGGCAAATCAGCGGATTTTGTTATTTTGGACAGGGATATAACTCAGCTCTCAGCCGAAGCGATTAAGAAGGCGCAAGTCTGGATGACGGTATTGGAAGGCCAGGTTGTTTATCAAGCTGAATAACTTAAAAACCGCCAGAGAAGGCGGTTTTTTGATATGGATAGCGGCTTATTCAGTGATGGTCACTTTCTCGATTTTGATCGCATCTAGTGGCACATCATCATGACCCTTTTTAGAGCCGGTCATCGCTTTGCCGATATTGTTGACTACTTCCATACCCGCCGTGACTTTACCAAATACCGCATAGCCCCAACCATTATTGGTCTTAGCTGTGTGGTCTAAAAAGTTATTATCATCAAGGTTGATAAAGAACTGAGCAGTAGCAGAGTGTGGCGCGTCTGTGCGAGCGAAGGCAATGGTGCCTGTGAGGTTTTTAAGGCCACGGTTCGCTTCATTGGCGATTGGCTCATGGGTTTCTTTTTCTGTCATATCTTCAGTATGACCACCCGCCTGGATCATGAAACCATCAATAACGCGGTGGAAAATCGTGCCTTCGTAAAAGCCTTCCTTACAATATCTCAGGAAGTTTTTTGAACTGACAGGCGCCTTTTCCATGTTCAGTTCAATTTCAATATCGCCATAGGTGGTAGACAGAGTAATCATTGGGTTTGCTCAAATAGGATGGATTTGCGCAGAGTATAGCAGTCGCTGTTAGTTAATTGCAGTACTTGCGCGTCTGACCAATTTAAAGCCTATATCTGTCACTTCATCAATGCGATCACCTTTAAGCTGATGCAATAATTTCTCTGCGGCTTTTGTACCCATTAATTCATAATCAATCTCAGCACAGGTCAAACTTGGGTAGGCGTGTTCACCCATGGTTGAGCCATCAAGACAAATAATCGCGATATCAGTTGGTACTTTTAATACTCGTCGGTGGCATTCAAAGAGTGCACCGATAGCGATCTCTTCATGGCTGCAGACCAAGGCATTTAGAGTCGAGTCGCGGAGTAATAATTTCGCTAAGCCTTCAGCCCCAAGTTGTGATGAAGGCGCTTCATGAGTGGTCAGAAAGTGGTCCGGAGTCAGGTAGTTTTCGATCATTGCCGTTTGCCAACCGTGAAGCTTACGTTGCAAGGTTGAATGCTCACCTCTAGCACCGATAAAACCGACGTTTTTAAACCCTTGATCAATAACATGCTTGGTGCAGGTTTTGCCAATATCAAAATGGTCGACACCAATATTGAGGTATTTCGGCGTGTTGCTCAGTTCAGCTATCTCAAGTACCGGAGTGTTTGCTGTTTCTAATAGTTGATGGGTACGCGCACTGTGTTCTCCACCAAATAAAACGATCCCGGCAGGGCGGCTTTCTAGAAAGGTTGAGAGAAGCTTTTCTTCTTGCTCTACGGAATAGTCACTGTAGCCGAGCAGCAGTTGGTAGCCCGCTTTATTTAAAGCGTGTTGAAAGCTAGGTAAAAAGAGAGCGCATGATTTTTCGATAAGAGACGGAATGATCAGAGCGATCGAGTAGCTCTCTGCGGAAGCTAGCGCACCTGCGGCTTTATTGGGGATATAACCAAGCTCATCAACAACTTGTTGAATCTTTTCTCGCAGTTTGTCTGAGACTAAATCAGGTGTTCTTAATGCTCGCGAAACGGTCATGGTTCCAACGCCTGCCTTTTTCGCGACATCGGCTAAGGTCACACTTCCAGTACTTCTGCGTTTACGCGGTTCGCTCATCTTCTCTATGTCATTCTTTTATTGAATTTAGCCGCGACATTCTAGCACAGCCAAAGGATGGAAATGATATTAGCGTATTTGAGTTTGATCACAAGCATATGAAACCTATGGTTGATAGATAAATGGTAGCGCTATCACACTTTATGATAGCGCTATCAGGTAGCGCTATCATTTGTGATCTCAATCCGATTTTTCTGACAGGATCACCGATAGAGTAGCGCCATCAACAAATCAACTGGAATGATCCAATGCTAAGCGAACTCATTACTTCTGACGTCATCCGTATCCATTCTACTGCAACAGATTGGAAAGAAGCGGTCACCCTATCTTGCGAAGCTCTGATTGAAAATGGCTCGGTGGAGCCAAGTTATGTCGAGGCTATTTTTCGCTCTCATGAAGAGTTAGGTCCTTACTACGTGATTGGGCCGGGTATGGCGATGCCACACGCAAGACCAGAAGATGGCGTGAATCGTTTGTCATTGGCGATTACGGTGATTCAAAGTGGTGTGAACTTTAACTCGGACGGTAATGACCCTGTGAAAATGTTGGTCACTCTAGCGGCGACAGACAGTGATAGTCATGTCGGTGCTATCTCCAAGCTGGCTGAATTATTTATGAATGACGAGCATGTAGAAGCGATCTGCAATGCTCAGACTGCTGATGATGTACTCGCAATTATCAGTCACTACTAACTAAAAATATTACTCCTGTGTATTACCCCCTATATACATAAAAACAAAAGGTAACAAATATGAAAATTATGGTTGTTTGCGGTCATGGTCTTGGGACTAGCTTAATGATGGAAATGAGCATCAAAGGCATCGTTAAGGAATTGGAAATTGAGGCGGCGGTCGATCACATCGATCTAGGCAGTGCAAAAGGGACAGAATGTGACATCTTTATTGGTACCAATGATATTACTGATCAACTGAAAGCTCTGAGTGTCGAGCCTAAGATCGTTAGCTTAGACAATATGGTTGATAAAGTGGCAATGAAAGATCGTTTATCTGTTGCTCTGCAAGAGCTTGGCGCGATGTAAGGAGGCGTTATGGAATTCTTTAATTTCTTAATGAATGATGTGTTATCAGAGCCAGCCGTATTGGTGGGTTTAATCGCGCTTATCGGTTTGATTGCGCAGAAGAAGCCAGTAACAGAGTGCATTAAAGGGACAGTAAAAACTATCTTAGGTTTTATTATTCTAGGCGCTGGTGCCGGTTTAGTGGTGAGTTCACTGGGTGACTTTGCGACGATTTTCCAGCAAGCATTTGGCATTACTGGTGTCGTACCGAATAACGAAGCGATTGTGTCGATAGCGCAAGAAGCGTTTGGTAAAGAGATGGCGATGATCATGTTCTTTGCTATGTTGGTTAATATCGTCATTGCTCGTTTAACACCATGGAAGTTTATCTTTTTGACAGGTCACCACACACTATTTATGTCGATGATGGTGGCGGCAATTCTCTCTTCTAGTGGTATGAGTGGCGTTACTTTAATTGCAGTAGGTTCGCTTGTTGTGGGCTCAGTAATGGTGTTCTTCCCAGCGATTGTTCACCCATACATGAAGAAAGTAACAGGCTCAGATGATGTGGCATTGGGTCACTTCTCTACGCTTTCATACGTTTTAGCGGGCTTTATTGGTAGTAAATTTGGTAACAAAGAGCACTCTACTGAAGAGATGAACGTACCTAAAAGCCTACTATTCTTGCGTGATACGCCTGTCGCAATCTCATTTACAATGGGCATCATCTTTATGGTGACTTGTATCTTTGCAGGTGGAGATTTTGTTCGTGAAGTGAGTGGCGGTAAGCACTGGTTCATGTTCGCCTTAATGCAATCTATTACTTTTGCTGGTGGTGTTTACGTTATCTTGCAAGGTGTACGCATGGTGATTGCTGAGATCGTACCTGCGTTCAAAGGTATTTCTGACAAGTTAGTACCTAATGCTAAGCCTGCTCTAGATTGTCCTGTTGTATTCCCATACGCACCTAATGCTGTATTGGTAGGCTTTTTATCAAGCTTTGCTGCGGGTCTGTTAGGTATGTTCCTTCTCTACGTGATGGGTCTAACTGTCATTATTCCTGGCGTGGTTCCTCACTTCTTCGTGGGCGCAGCTGCTGGTGTATTCGGTAATGCGACTGGTGGTCGTCGCGGTGCGATGCTTGGTGCATTTGCTCAGGGCTTATTGATTACTTTCTTACCTGTATTCCTAATGCCAGTACTTGGCGATTTGGGTTTTGCAAATACTACATTCAGTGACGCAGACTTTGGTGCAGTTGGTATCTTACTTGGATTGATTGTCCGTTAAAGATGATTGCTTAATAGGTAAAAGCCTCCATTGTTGGAGGCTTTTTTTTTGGATGCTTGGTCATCAATCTCCTAACGGCTGACGTTCTAGTCCGCCGCGATAAGAGTCGAGTGCCAGTTTTAATCGGCGAAGCTTGTCTCGAGATTTGCGTTTGTGGTTGACGGCGAGAGCCATCGAAATCACGTCAACTAAGGCGAGCATTGCATAACGAGAGGCAGAAGGCTTGTAGATGAAGTCTGTCTCTTGGTGTTCAATCGGTAGCGTTAAATCTGCCACGTTTGATAGCGGGGTTGATTTGGGCGTAATTGCGATCACTTTTATGCCGTATTCTTTTGCCAGTTCTGCGGTTTCAACTATTGCGGGTGTATAGCCTGTAGCGGAAAGCATGACTAACACATCGTTGTTGTCTGCTGTTGCGGCGACCATGCGAGAAAGTAGTCCATCGTTGTAGGCTACAATCGGATAGCCTAAGCGAAATAGGCGGTGCTGCATCTCTTGCGCTGCGATGGTTGAACCTCCGCCCATGCCGACGGTAATAATCTGGCGCGCATGATGGAGCCATTCGACAGCTTGATCGACATCTTGTTCATTGATCAGGCTGCGATTGATATCGAGTGATTGCTTGATCGACTCGTAAATGCCCTGATAGCCCCCTTGATCGGGTGGCTCTAAGATAAATCGTTGGCCGACCGTTAAGGTTTGCGCCAGTTTGATCTTCATATCACGAACATTCTTACAACCAATGGCTTTAGCAAAGCGCGTGATGGTCGCTTCACTGACTTCGGCACTTTCGGCCAGCTCAGTAATGCTCGCGTTCGCAGCGGTTTGGATATCATCCATGATCAGTTTAGCGACTTTCTTTTCAGCGTCACGTAAAGCACTGAAGCGTTCAGTGATTTGAGAAATAATATCGACTTCTAAACTCAAACTGTTTTCCTACTCTTTAGATGGAGGCTAAGAGCACCTTCATTTTTGTCTACAGTATACCTGAATTACTTGTTTGCTAAAGGCTTGCTTAGAACCGGGTTTCCACCCAATGAGTCACGTCATAACTGTCGTCGCAGATGGCAATAGCGCGCCATTTGTCGAAGGTTAAACATGGATGAGAGGTTGAAAAGGCGATGATATCTCCGACGTTTAACTCGGACTCGACATCCACTTCCATGAAAGCGTGTTGGTCCATCACCGCTGTAGTGGTGGCACCAGAAACTGAGATTGGCTTACCTGCTCGATACGCACGCTGCGCGATGGGTAAGCCGGCATCAAATGCGACATCGCGTTTGCCCAAACCAATCACAAGCTTATTCGGTTCGGGGCGAGAAATAACGTATGCCCAAACCTCAAGTGCAGACTCCAAATCCCCACCAAGCTCGCAAGCAAAACCTTGGTTGTTCTCAGCGCGCGTCATCACGTGGTTCTGCGCTTCCAAATAGATACCCGTATCATGAATGGCGTAGCAACCAGGACGAATGATGGCCTCGAACGCATCGAGGTGAGCAAAACATTCTGCGACAACGTCATACCATGCCGATCCCGCACCAGTGATCATCGGTTTGCCAATGATCAATTTGTCATCGACCATTTGCTGGGTGATTGCTAGCGTAAGAGCGAGAAAGTCACGAATCGTTTGTTCTGCGTTGTCGCCATGAATGACGCCTTCATAAACCTCAATACCTGTTAGGTGTAAATGGGATTGCTGTTGAATGAGTTCCGCGAGTTTAAAGGCTTGATTGTCGGTTCGGCATCCACATCGTCCCCCTTCAACGCCAAACTCGATCAAGACATTGAGTTGGCAATCTTGAGTGCTGAAGAAGTTTTGCAGTGCTTGAACATTTCGCTCTGAATCAACGCAGCAATAAAACTCAATGCCATGGCTTTCAATCAAGTTCGCTACGATGGCCATATTGGTCTTTCCAACTAACTGATTGGCCATAATGATTCTTTTTGCACCGGCTAATGCCGCAATTTCAGCTTGCGCTGGTGTGGCGACAGTTATTCCCCAAGCGCCATGTTCCAGTTGTTGTTTGAAAAAATTTGGTGTCATGGAGGTCTTTCCATGAGGGCACAGTTTCACGTTATGAGCTTGCGCGAATCGATTCATCCAAACCAAATTGTTGGTTAAGGAGGATGCTTTGACCACAGCTGCGGGTAGGCTGATTTCTTCATGTATTAGACTAAACCTTGGTTGCTGCTGACCAGATATCGGCTGAGCCTTTTCACCGAAGCCTGGGTAGGTTTGGGTGTCTTTGTGATAGTTTGTATCACGTTTCTCACTTAATTTTTTCATCGTGCACTCACTTCTAACATGATTTAAGTTACTGATTTTGAATGTTTGTTGCTATCTACGATACATTTAATGTTAGAAACTATCAAACAAATTGATCTTCAATGTGTGTTTTGTCACTGATTTCATTGTGGGAATTATTAATATGTAAAACATAGAAACGACGGACGAAGAGAGTAAACAATGTTGTTCGATACCATTATCAAAAGTGCAGAAGTCTTTGACGGTACGGGCGCGAAGCCATTTATAGCGGATATCGCTATTCGTCACGATCGAATTGAGCAAATTGGTCAGTTAGGAGACGCACAAGCAAAGCAGGTCATTGATGGACAAGGGCTTGCTATCGCACCAGGCTTTATTGATGTACATACCCATGATGATACCAACGTTATTCGCTTTCCTGAGTGTTTGCCGAAGATCAGTCAAGGTGTCACAACTGTCATCGTGGGGAACTGCGGAATCAGCGCAAGCCCAGTTGTATTGGCGGGTGACCCACCGGATCCAATGAACTTACTTGGCCAGCAAAGTGATTTTAAATACCCAACCTTTGCAAGCTACGCAAAAGCGGTTGAACAAGCACAACCGGCAGTCAATGTTGCCGCTTTGGTTGGGCACACAGCGCTGCGTAACAACGTGATGGATGATCTTCAACGCACAGCAACGGATGAAGAGATTGCGCAAATGCGCGCAGCGCTTAATCAAGCGATGGAAGAAGGTGCACTCGGGCTGAGTTCAGGGCTTGCATACGCCAACGCGAAACAAGCTACCGCCAATGAAGTGATGCGTTTAGCGCAAGTTTTGGGCGAGCATGGCGGCATCTATACCACGCACATGCGTACAGAATTTGAAGAGATTCTTTCTGCGATGGAGGAGGCATTTGAAACGGGTCAATTTGCCAAAGTCCCTGTGGTGATTTCTCACCTGAAATGTGCCGGTGCAGGTAACTGGGGCAGAACGGTTGAAGTGCTTAACTTGATGGACAAAGTCTCAGAGCATCAAGATGTTTGCTGTGATTGTTATCCATATTCGGCGAGTTCATCAACACTCGATCTCAAGCAAGTGACAGAGGATTTCGACATCTTCATCACTTGGTCTGAATCGCACCCTGAACAGGCAGGCAAGATGCTTAAGCAAATTGCAGATGAGTTGGATATGCCTCTGATGGATGCGGCGAAAGTACTCCAACCAGCAGGCGCTGTTTATCACTGCATGGATGAGAATGATGTGAAACGCGTACTCAAGTACAAGTTGACCATGGTGGGATCAGATGGTTTGCCCAACGACCCGCACCCTCATCCACGTTTATGGGGAACCTTCCCTAAGGTACTGGGCCATTACAGCCGAGAAGAGAAGTTATTTCCACTTGCTGAAGCTATTCACAAAATGACGGGAATGTCAGCGAAACGATATAACTTGGAAAACCGTGGTGAAATTCGAGTCGGAGCATTTGCAGATTTAGTTTTATTTAATCCAAATACAATTAAAGATACCGCAACTTTTGAGAATCCTATCTCAATGGCACAAGGTATTGAATATGTATTTGTTAATGGCGAGTTGTCTTATTTTGAAGGCAATGTTAGCAATGAAAGAAATGGCTCATTTATTTATAGAAAATAAATAGCACAAACAATAAATATCAATTACTCACTTTATTATTAAGTTTTAGAAATACTGGAGAATATTATGTCTATTAAACGTTACGGTGTTGAAGGTGGTACAGGTACTGGTGGTCAGCATCTTCCGTTTGCTCGTGCAACTGAAGCGGGTGGCTTCCTTTATGTGTCTGGTCAAACTCCTATGACAGATGGTGAAGTCGTTGAAGGAGGTATTGTTGATCAATCTCGCCTAGCGATTCAAAACTGCGTAGACATTATGGAAGAAGCGGGCTACACACTTGAAGACGTCGTTCATGTAAAGGTGGTTCTAACCGATTCTCGTTACTTTCAATCGTTCAACAAAGTATTCAAAGAGTTCTTTGGCGAGCACCCACCGGCGCGTATCTGCATGGTGTGTGACCTAGTGGTAGACGTTAAGGTTGAAGTTGATGTGACTTGTTATCGAGAAGATCGTCGATAAATATCACAGAATAAATTATATAAAGTGCCGGGGTGATTCTATCCCTGTTAATATTACTTCGGCGCTCTTACCCTACAAAATAAATTAAAAGCAACAGCGCATATAAATAGTGATCTTAATTCAAATAATTAAGAGGGTTATTTATATCTAGGAATAAAGAATAATCGTTTGTTGCAAATAATTAAATATGGATTTTAATTAAGAGGTGTTCAATGAATAGTACACTGTTCCTCACTGGTTTTGGCGCTTATGTCTTGTTTTTAATCTGGCTTGGTTGGTTCGTTTCTCGTAACCAAAAATCGGGTGAAGATTTCTTACTGGGTGGTCGTGGCTTACCTCTGTTTTTAGTTTTAGGTACAACCGTTGCTACCATGGTTGGTACGGGCTCGAGTATGGGCGCGGTGGGCTTTGGCTACGCTAATGGCTGGGCTGGTGCACTTTATGGTATTGGTGGCGCGATTGGTATCTTACTGCTCGCCTTGTGGTTTGCGCCGGTACGCAAGCTCAACTTTATGACCATGAGTGAGGAGTTAGCATACTATGTTGGCGCCAATCGAATCGTTAAAAACGTGGTTGGTCTGCTTATCTTTATCGCATCAATCGGTTGGTTAGGAGCACACATCCTTGGTGGTGGTATGTACCTCGCTTGGATTGCTGATATTGAGCTAAGCACGGCGAAAATGATCATTGCGGCGGCCTTTACTATCTATGTGGTCATTGGTGGTTACACCGCAGTTGTTTGGACAGACACAATTCAAGCTATCATCCTATTCGTTGGCTTCATTTTAATGGCTGTATTGTCTGTGCAACATATCGGTGGCTTTGAAAATCTATATGCAGCAATGGATCCTGCGGCAACCAGTTTCTTAGCGATTGAAAAATTAGGACTTCTGCCGGCTATCTCATTGGCTGTGGTTATCGGTGTCGGTGTACTTGCAACGCCATCTTTCCGTCAGCGAATCTACTCAGGTAAAGATGTGTCTACGATTCGCCGTTCATTTGTAGCATCGGGCGTGCTTTACTTATTCTTCTCAATTATCCCTGCAATCATTGGTATGGCTGCGCATGCGATTGATCCGACACTGACGAACCCGAACTTCTCGTTCCCTTACGTAGCAGCAACCATTCTGCCTGTCGGTATCGGTCTGATTGTTTTGATTGCTGGCCTTTCAGCGACAATGTCGAGCGCAAGCTCTGACGCTATTGCGGGTGTATCGATTCTTCTGCGCGATGTTTATGTGATGTTCACAGGTCGCGTACCCAATAAAGAGTCAATGCTGAACTACTCTCGTCTTGCTTTGATTGTTGTGATTGGTTTGGCGCTACTGTTTGCTCTTACGTCAAACGACATCATTAGCTACATCACCAAGATGATCTCTACAGTTATGTCAGGCATGTTTGTCTGCGGCATGCTAGGCCGCTTCTGGAAGCGTTATAACTGGCAGGGTGCACTAGCAACATTGGCAGGTGCTTCTATCGCCTCAGTCACTGTGATGATGAGCTCAGACCTCACCGCTCTATGGGGCAACCCTGTTATCCCTTCATGCTTGTTCGCGCTAACGGCAGGTATTGTTGTGAGCTTGCTGACACCAGCGAACCAAGTTTCACCAGAAATGGCTCGTGCAATCTTAGACGATGAGCGTGCGCTGATGGAGATGGAGTTATCAGATAAAGGTCAACTTGATGAAGATGTGTCACTTCAAAACCGCAAAGCAGCAGAAAATGCGTCTTAGTGACGGGTAAAAGTAATAGCGATTAAATCAGGTGGCTCACTGTTATGAGCCACCCATTTTGAAAAGGTTAGCCCCACAATGACAAATCCACTTCACATCGCATTCTTTGGCGAGTGCATGATCGAACTTAGCGGCCTTCCTCTGAAAAAAGGTTTTGGCGGGGATACGCTTAACACGGCACTTTATCTTTCTAGGCTGACTGAAAACACGCCAGTATCGGTTAGCTACGCGACAGGTTTAGGTGAAGATGCTTTATCAGAACAGCTAGTGTCAGCATGGCAAGATGAAGGTATTAACACTTCTCTGGTCCAGTGCTACAGCGATAAGTTGCCAGGCTTATACATGGTAGAAACAGACCAGCAGGGCGAACGCAGCTTCATGTACTGGCGAGATAGCGCCGCAGTGAAAAGCTACTTTGCAGGTTATGAGTTAAGCCTGCTTGAGCAGTCAATGAAGCAAGGTTCGGTGGATGCGGTTTATCTGAGTGGCATCAGCTTAGCGATTCTATCGGATGCCAGTAAAGAGCGGCTTATTAGTACGTTAAGCGATTTCTCTCAGGCTGGTGGCTTGGTTATTTTTGACAATAACTTCCGCCCCCAGCTATGGACAGTAGAGCAAGCCAAGCATTGGTATAGCGAGCTTCTTTCTATCGTTCATATTGCGCTCATTACGGAAGATGACGACCAACTCGTCTGGGGAAAGGATGAGAGCGTAGAAGAGCGCAGTCAACGTTTTGGCTGCAAAGAGACCGTGATTAAACGTGGTTGTGAGCCATGTAAAGTTATCTGGCAGCAAGAGGGCAACACCCGCCACGCTTATGTCAGTGCCGAGCGAGTGAGCAACGTAGTCGATACCTGCGCGGCCGGTGATTCCTTTGCAGCAGGGTATTTAGCGGCGCGCTTAAACGGCCAAAGTGCTGAAGCGGCTGCGACATTAGGGCATCAACTGGCCTCCACAGTTATTCAGTTTTCAGGTGCGATCATCCCAAAAGCGGAAATGGCGCATCTGACTCTTTCTTAAATTTTGATTGGTACTTAATAAAAATGAACAACGAAATGATCAACAAACTAAAACAATTCAAAGTTATCCCTGTTATTCAAATTAACAAAGTCGAGCATGCAATTCCTTTGGCAAAAGTCTTGGTTGAAAACGGCCTGCCTGTCGCGGAAGTGACGTTCCGAACAGCCGCCGCCGCCGATGCGATTAAAGCAATGAGCGATGCTTACCCAGAAATGTGTGTGGGTGCGGGCACCGTGCTAAATGCTGAGCAAGTGGATCAAGCAAAAGCGGCGGGTTCAGAGTTTGTTGTGGCTCCGGGTCTAAACCCAAACACAGTACGTTACTGTCAAGAAATCGGTATGCCAATTGTTCCGGGCGTTAATAACCCTAGCCAAGTTGAGCAAGCGTTAGAGCTTGGCCTTAACTTCCTCAAATTCTTCCCTGCCGAAGCGTCTGGCGGTGTGGCAATGGTGAAATCACTGCTTGCTCCGTATGTCGATGTGAGCTTGATGCCAACAGGCGGTATTGGCAAAGGAAACGTCAATGATTATCTCGCGATTGATCGCGTTGTTTGCTGTGGTGGCACTTGGATGGTCGCGCCAAACCTAATTGAAAACGAACAATGGGACGAGATCGCAAAGTTGGTTCGTGAAGCGGTAGAGCATGTGGCGTAGCTCTGAACAATAAAAATAATTAAAGGACAAACACAATGAAAAAAGCGACGTTGGCTTTATTGATTTCTGGCTTAATGGCGGCACCGACAACAATGGCTATGGCACCCAATACTGACTTAAACCTTATGCCTTACCCGCAAGAAGTGGCGCTAGGCTCTGGCAAGGTTGAGCTCAATAAAGATTTTAGTATTTTCATCAAGGGTTACGATTCTGAGCGCGTTCAGTTTAATGCTAAGCGCACTATGGAACGTTTATACCGTCAGACTGGCTTGCCAATGCTCCACTGGCAAGCTGAGTCTGAAAAAGAGGCAACTTTGGTGATCGATATTCGTAAAGCGCCCAAGGATGATGTACAAAACATAGATAGTGATGAGTCTTATCAGCTTGAAGTGAAAAATGGCCAGATCCGTATCTCGTCTGATCGCCCGTATGGTGCTTTCCACGGCCTTGAAACGTTTCTTCAGCTTGTGACAACCGATGCGTCTGGCTACTCAGTACCTGTTGTTTCTATTGATGATGAGCCTCGCTTTAAATGGCGTGGTGTTTCTTATGATACCTCTCGTCACTTTATCGAACTCGATGTGATTTTGCGTCAATTGGATGCCATGGCTTCAGCGAAAATGAACGTTTTCCATTGGCATATTTGGGATGACCAAGGCATTCGTATTCAGCTAGATAACTACACTAAGCTTTGGTCTGAAACTGCAGACGGTGACTACTACACCAAAGATGAAATCCGTTATGTGGTGAACTACGCACGCAACCTTGGTATTCGCGTGATCCCTGAAATTTCACTGCCGGGTCACGCATCCGCTGTTGCCCACGCTTACCCTGAACTAATGTCTGGATTAGGTGAGCAAGCTTACCCGCAGCAACGTGGTTGGGGCGTGTTTAAGCCGCTCATGGATCCTACTAATCCTGAGCTTTACACCATGCTTGCAAGCGTATTTGATGAAGTGGTTGAGCTGTTCCCAGATGAATATTTCCACATTGGTGGTGATGAGCCAGATTACACCCAGTGGAAAGAGAATCCTAATATCCAACAGTTCATTGCTGACTACGACTTAGATGGCGAACGCGGCCTGCAATCTTACCTCAACACAAAAGTCGAAAAGATGCTTGAAGAGCGTGGCAAGAAGATGTCCGGCTGGGATGAAATTTGGCACAAAGATTTACCAAAATCGATCGTTATCCAAAGTTGGCGAGGACATGACAGCATCGGTCGTGCAGCAAAAGAGGGCTACCAAGGCGTACTGTCTACGGGGTACTACTTAGATCAACCGCAGCCGACGAGCTACCATTACCGCAACGACCCAATGCCAAAAGGGATCACGGTGGATGACACGCTACACAGCGGTGAAAAATTTGAAACGTACGATTGGGTGAAGCCACGTAACAAGGGCGGCCCACGTAAAGGTAATATCACCATTATCGAAGCAAAAGATGGCTCTTTCCGCGCATTTACTGACTACAACGGCAAATCTCGTGAAGAAGTGCATATTCTAGAATACGTACCGGGCGTCAAATTCCGTGGCCATTTCGATAACTTCATGTCGTACACCGAGTTCAACTATGAATTTGCAGGTGGCAAGCTGAAAGAAGGCAGTTACCAGATTATTGGTAATGTTCGCTGGCCAGCAACGGGTGAATTGGTGGCAAGTAGCGCAACTAAAGGTAGTGTGATTCCAGCGCCAAATGGTGGTTACCCAGCTGAGCTTAAAGGTAAGGAGAAAGATCTCATCCTCGGTGGTGAAATTACCATTTGGGGAGAAAACCTTGATTCGATGACGATTGAGCAGCGTTTATGGCCACGCAGCTATGCCATTGCGGAGCGTCTATGGTCGAGCCAAGAGCTCACCGACGAGCGCAGCATGTACCAACGTATGAGCGTGATGGACACTTGGTCTGAGATTTCCTTAGGTCTTCGTCACCATGCGGATGCCACCATGATGCTTAAGCGTTTGGCTAACGGTGCCGATGTCACGCCACTACAAACCTTAGCGAAATACATTGAGCCTGCGCAGTACTACGCGCGACATTGGGAGAAGTGGATCTCTACGCCAAATAAAGGCGATCTTTACAACCAGTATGAGCGTTTAAACCGATTTGCCGATGCACTACCTGTTGAGAGCTTAGCGGTTTATGAGATGAACGATCTGGTTGCTGAGTTCGCAAATGGCGACAAAACTGCGCTAGATAAGCTGACAATGCATTATCAGGTGGTCATGTTAGCGGCGCAGCAAGCCAAGCCTATTTTTGCCAATAATGTTGCTTCGGTTGATACCGTGAAAGTGGCTGATGCAACTGTGAAAGTGGCGGAGCTTGCTAAAACGTTGATTGATATCGCAAGCAAAGGTGAGTCTATTCGCAAAGCTGATGCGGCCGAGTATCAACGAGTGATTGATGAGAATGCCATCATCCTTGATGAAACGATTGTCGCGATAGTGAAGCCAACTGAGAACTTACTCCATACTTTAATCAAGTAGTATTGAAACCAATTGCCGCCAGTTCACGCTAGCGGCATTGTGTTTGGTAAAGACGTTTAATTCGGAGTGTAACAATGCAAGCAAGTGGTCACTTACATTTTTATGTTGGCACGTACACGGATTCACCGAGCCAAAGTAGCGGCATTGCGAAAGTGAGCCTTAATCAACTGACGGGTGAATTGGTTCGTCTTGATGATGTTTACCCTCTGCGAAATCCCTCTTATCTCACCCAAACTTCACAAGCGATATATAGCTTTTCAGAAGTCGCACAACAAGAGGGCGCACAGCTGGTTTGTTTGCAAAACCAATCGGCTTTTTCCTTGCCAATAGAGGGCGACTACCCATGTCATTTGGATGTCTCACCAGATGGTCACTATCTTGCGGTGGCGAATTATGGCTCGGGTAATGTAAGTGTTTACTCGCTAGATAACCAAGGCATACCTGTGAGTCAGGTAGCGAACTTGGTTGAAGAAGGAAAAGGGCCAAATCAAAACAGACAGCAATCTCCCCACGCTCACCAGGTGATGTTTCAAACGACCCAGCCGAGATTAGTGAGTGTCGATTTAGGCAGTGATGCTGTTCGTTTCTATGACATTGTTGAGGGTGAATTCAATCGAGTTCAAACCGTGGTAATGCCCGCAGGTTCGGGGCCTCGTCACCTTGTTTTTAACCGAGCAGAAGATACCGCTTACGTGGTGTGTGAGCTGAGTGAAAGCTTAGTGGTATTAAGCCTATTGAACGGTGAATGGCAAGTGACGCAGAAAGTGGATTTATTGCCAGAGAGTGAAAAGGGCGAGGCTGCATCCGCGATTAAACTCTCCGCTGATGAACGCTTTATTTACGTTTCTTGTCGTCATCAAAATCGTCTGAGCTGCTTCGATGTGTCTGGTCCACAAGTGCAGTGGCTAAGCGCAACATCAAGTGGGGGCCAGTTCCCTCGTGATTTTACCGTTTCTAAGTGTGGTGAGTGGCTGATTGCCGCGAATCAGCACTCTAATGACTTAACGAGCTTTCGCCGTGACCCGATAACTGGCTCGCTTGAAGCGACAGGCTATCGGTGCTTAGTAGATGCGCCTGTGTGCGTTGTAGAGCCGTCTTAGTGCGCGCCAACATTGACTTTCGGTTACTTGGTTAACCTGACAATGGTGGGTAGCGTATCGTGGAATGCCCCTTTGGCTCCCATAAAACCAAATGTGTAGGGAGCCACTTTTAACCCTTCTCTCAGCCGTAAATCTTGGCTTTCTCGTAGTAAATTAAACATCCAGTCTTCTAGCTTTTTAGTGATTTGCTTGAATTCTTCATGCGTCAATTCGGCTTTTAAACTGATCAAAAATGCTTGGTCATCTTCAACCGGAATGTTGACGACTCGTTTTTGCAATCCGTTAAGCACTCGCGTGGTAAAAAACTCCGGGTATTTCGCACCTTGCTCAAAGGCCGTATGCCCTGGTACCAGCAGTTTGCATTGATTATGAACTCCAAGGGAGACTAAGCCCACTTTCTCTAGCTTTCTCAAATAGAGATGAATGGACGCGGGGTCGAGTTGATACCGCTCAGCAATATCTTCTACCGTTTTGTGCTCCGCAAGCTCACTCCAAAAAGTAAACAAAGCTGGGCAGTCATAAAAGGCGGCATCTTGCTCCTGAGTAAACAAAGGGATGCTATTAAGTTTTTCTTCAGCTTGTTGCAGAATTTTCGACAGCGGAAAACCAATGAGATGGCTAATATGAATCAGGCGCTGCATGGTCATCGGCTGAGTATTATTGAGTAGACGTTTCACACTCACTTCGGAAATTTCCAAGTCTTTTGCCAAGTCTTGGTAGGCGATTCCTCGACTTTTTAGTTGTTGCTTGAGAATTACGCACACTTCTTGAGCCAGTTTCTGATCCATGAATTCTCCGAATAAACACAGTTCGATACAGTAGGTATCATAATAGTGATCTTTACGAGTATTGATTGAGATTAAAGGTCGTTATGAGATTCTTTTCTCAGATTTATTTGAGAGAGAGCTAGAATGACGCAAGGAAACTTAATTGCCCGATTTGCCTTCCACCAAGGGATTCACTGGTCGATTACTGGTGTAATGATTCCTGTGCTGGTTTTGGTTTTTCAATCAAGAGGTTTGAGCTTAACAGAAGTGGGCCTAGTGATGGGGACTTGGGGCATCACCACCATGTTACTTGAAGTGCCATTGGGTGGGATTGCCGATCAGTTTGGTCGTCGGCGCATTTATCTGTTTTCTCTGGTCATCAATGCGATCGCGGCTGCTGTACTCTTGCTCGCGTCAAATCTGAGCTTTATGTTGCTCAGTGCGGCATTATTTGGTGCTTCTCGCGCTATCTATTCTGGCACGTTGGACGCTTGGTTTTATGACAAGTTTCAAGCCGTTTCTGGCTCGTATTCATTTCACTCTGCTTTGGCTCAGGTTAATGTAGTGGTGACACTCGGGCTGGCATTTGGCGCGTTAGCGGGTGGCTACCTACCAGATTTTGCCGTGCAATTTAGCCTATCAACCCAATCAATGTACGATCTGAATATGTTGGTGGTGATGGCGATGAATTGCGTGTTATTCGTTTTGACGTTTTTGCTGATTCCGGCAGAGGGCGGTGAGTCAGTGGAAGGGGAAGTAGAACCTACGATCGGGGTTCTAAAAAGGTGTCAGCAGGCATTTAATGCTTCCATCAGTCATACGGTCTTACTACGTGTTCTACAAACAACCTTGGCTTTCGGCATGGTGTTAAGTGCTGTCGAGAATCTATGGCAGCCTTATCTGGCGGATATAATCAAAGACTCAGGCTATGGGACAGAGGTCTTTGGCATTCTCTCTGCCCTTTACTTTTTAATGGCGACCTGCTCATCTCTGTTCTCGGTACGGTTACTCAGCTGGCTGAAAGGTTCACATCAAAAGTTATTGTTTGTTAGTTATATTGCCGCTGGGACAATCTTGGTGTTGCTGGCCTTTAGTGCGAGCCTACTTGCGTTTGCTGCTGGGTATCTGCTGTTTTTCTTCCTGTTTACTCTTGGCGGGAATTCACAAAGTGTCTTGCTTAACGATCATACTCAAGCGCAATATCGTTCAACCATGCTGTCGATAAGTTCATTAGTCGTGACTGTTGGAGGTGTCGTTGCCTCTGTTAGTTTTGGCTACATTGCTGATCTTTATGGTATTGCGGTCAGCTGGTGGCTAGGGGCACTTCTTTTAATGCTTTCGTCATTGCTGTTTTTGCGGATTCCTGAAATCGAAATATCGGAGGCTTCAAGTAAAGGAGTGGCGTAATGACTTTAGATTAATGCCCTCTCAACTTTCGAATGAGAGACTATACTGATTGTTGATGATTTGATTATTAGCAACTGAGAACCAGTGTTTCCACAGGGGGCAAAATGACATCTCAGCAGGTACAGCATTTTTTCCATCCGCATTCAGGCACCATCAGTTATGTTGTCGCGGACTCAGACACCAACGAAGCGATTATTATTGATCCCGTCGCTGATTACGATGTTGAAAATGACAAAGTCAGTTATGAATCGGCGCAAGAGATTATCGATCATGTAGAGCAATCAAAACTGCATATCGTGGCCATCCTCGAGACCCATATTCATGCCGATCATTTGTCGGGATCGTTCTACTTAAGTAAGCAGTTAGATGCGCCGATTTATGTTTCTGAAGGGGTGAAAGAAGTGTATTCGAGCTGGAAAGACGAACTTTGCTTAAGCGAGCTCTACCACTTTGAACACTTTCTTCTGGAAGACGAGCAATTTGATTTTGGTCACTCTCATTTAGAAGTGATCAGCACACCTGGGCATACGCCATCCGATCTCACTTTCAAAATTGGTGACGCTTTGTTTGTCGGAGACTCACTGTTTTACCATGGTGCTGGGCGCGCGGACTTCCCCGGTGGCAGTGCCGAAAAGCTGTTTGAATCTATCTCCAAACTCTATGGACTCAAAGACGAAACGGAAGTCTATTTGTGTCATAACTATCCAGATAAAAAAGAAGAGTTGGTCTATAAAACCACGATTGGGGAAGAGAAACACCACAATGCTTTTGTGACCGAAGAGACAACATGTGAGCAGTTTGTCGACCATAGGGAGCAACGCGACCACCAACTACCACCACCAAAGTTGATAAAACCTGCTCTGGAGTTCAACTTAACGGCGACTCATCACTAAACCATTTTATTCCAAGCTCATTGTTAACACGTATGTGGTCTCGATGAGCTTGTTTTTCTGCTCCAGAATTGACCAGATAACACCATTTTCTCACCTAATTGATGAATTTATAGAATTTCTAACTACCTAATCCACAAAACTGATACAGACCTCTTTATTAATAAAATGTAGTGATGTTTTATATGGATTGTTAATGCTACTTTCTCAATAGAGAGAATAGTTTTCGACTTTTTTAGGAATTTGTTTGTGGATCAGGTAGTTGACAAAAAAGGCGATGCTTTCATGGCTGAGCCGGAACCTAAAAAGCGACCACGTGGAAAATTTCGTTGGCGCGGAATAGAAGTGCGCCTAGGTCTTGCTCTTGCGATGTTATCCATGACCACACTGCTCTTGGCTCTGTTTAGTTCGACAACCTATGACAAGCTCGAACTGGCCTTGGTTGAATTGAAAGAGAAAGAAATCCCCGCTTTAGAACAAGCCGCTAGATTGAACGATATGGTTCGTTTGGTGATCAGTGACTCTTCCCAGTTAGTGGCGGCTGATTCTAATCTAGAAAGACAAAACGCTATGATTCGTGTCGAAAGCAGTATCGCTGAAATGAATCAAGTGCTGGCCAATTTTCCTGAATATCACGCTTATTTTAAAGACCTGATCATGCAAGTCAGCAATAGCCTGAGTTTGCTGTATCAAAGTGGTGTGGAGTCTCGAGATCTAAACAAAGAACTCCGCCATTTGCTGGAAGGTTTCTACCCCTTATTGCAGCAAGTCAGCGAAGAGCTCGACAGCTTGCCGATTGAGCAGAAATCGCGGTTGCAATACAGCCAACTCAAAGCTCTGCTCTTTTATCAGCTTGGTTTGGTGGAAAAGCTGTATAACGATGGCAGCTTCAATGAGCTGGATTACACCACTTATCGACTAGAGCAACTGGGGCAAGAGTGGTTCAGCTTATGGCTTGCAAGTGGCTTAGCGGAATCACTACCATCTTTGGATGAGAAGTTATCGGTGATCTACACCTTAGCTTCCCGCTCTAGCCGATTGGTGAAGCTGAAAAACCAAGCTTTGGAGCACTATTATCAGCAGGAATTTTTGTTAGAAAACAGCCGAAAGTACCTGCATCAGTTGTCGGTGCAAATAGAGCGCAATACTTCCACCGTTAACTTAGAAATTGATTCTTCCATCGCTCAAGTTCAGCATTCGCTCGCATCCAATCGAACGTTTTCATTGGCCTTATCGGTATTCAGTTTGTTTGCTGCAGCGGGGATCGCGTGGTTCTATGTGCGGAAAAACATTTTGGAACGATTACTCAACCTTCGCGACGATATGTTTGCTATCTCAACCGGTCATTTGGATACCCAAATTGAACTGAAAGGGCAGGATGAAATTACCCAGATGGCGAAGTCGTTGCAGGTTTTCCAAGCGACAGCGAAAGTGGTGAAAAAGACCAATCATAAACTGGAAGCCGAAGTGGAAGAGCGTCGACTCGCGGAAGAGAAATTACGAGTGACTCAGGATGAGTTAGTCCAAGCGGGGAAATTGGCCGCGCTCGGTCAGTTAAGTGTCGGGATCACTCATGAAATCAATCAGCCACTAACAGCGATCAGTAGCCATACACGCAGCGCAAAAAAATGGCTAGAGCAACAGCGTTCAGACAAAGCGACTCAAAATCTGCAAAAAATCGAAACCCTGCTTGGCAAAGTGGCAGCATTAACACATCACCTTAAAGCTTTCTCGCGCAAGAGCGATGGGAAGATTTCTTCCGTCCCTGTCATGCCTGTGGTCAATGATGCCATTGAGCTATTTGCAAATAAACAAGTGCCCATCGTATTGGATTGCGATTTAGCCCCAGATGAAAGTGTAACCGCGAATCCGATTCGATTAGAGCAAGTATTAGTGAACCTTATCAGTAATGCGATTGATGCGGTCGAGAGTAAGCCAGAGCCATTAATTTTGGTTTCAGTAAAACGAGTTGATCGCACGGTGACCGTTTCAGTCAAAGACAATGGCAAAGGGATCCGAGCTGAAGATATCCCTCATCTCTTTGACCCGTTTTATACCCGAAAAGAGGTGGGTAAGGGCTTAGGGCTAGGCCTTTCTATTGCTTTTAACATCATCAAAGACTTTGGTGGTTCTATTCGGGTTTACTCTCAGCCGGATCTTGGCAGTGAGTTTGTTGTACATCTAGAACAAGGCGAAACATCATGACGATGGAAAAACAGATCACCCTTATTGATGACGAACTGGATGTTGTCGAAGCCGTGAGTGAAATGCTCGAACTGGAAGGCTTTTCCGTTACGGGATTTACTGACCCTAAATTGGGCTTGAAATCGTTAGCGCCAGACAGCCGACAAGTGATCTTGTGTGATGTTCGAATGCCGCAATTAGATGGTTTAACCATGCTTGATGCGATTCAAAGCCGCGCCCCATCTTGTGAAGTGATTTTGATGAGTGGTCATGGTGATATTCCAATGGCGATTGAAGCGATGAAGTTGGGGGCGTTCGACTTTATTGAAAAACCGCTACAAAGCGACGAGCTAATAGAAAAGCTCAACTTAGCAGCGCTTCATATTCAAAATCAGCCCAAGCCAGCCCAAACGTCTCCAGAGCTACCGATTGAAAGTGTGGTGATTGGCGTGTCGAGTCAGATGGAAATGGTACGAACTCAAGTGTTGGCACTTGCGCGTACTGGGGTTGATACCATCATTAATGGTGAAACCGGCACAGGCAAAGAGGTGATCGCACGGGCGCTACATCGGTATTCTGTTCGCCGCGATAAGCCGTTTGTTGCGATTAACTGTGGTGGTATGACGGAAAGTATCATTGAAAGTGAGCTGTTTGGCCATGAAGCGGGTTCGTTTACCAGTGCCAATAAAAAACGCATTGGTAAGATTGAGCAAGCCCATGGAGGAACTCTGTTTCTGGATGAAATCGAAAGCATGCCGATTGCTGTGCAAATTAAATTGTTGCGCGTGATTCAGGAGCGGGTGATTGAACGAGTTGGGGGCAATACGCTGATCCCTGTCGATATTGTCGTCGTCGCCGCGAGTAAAGCGGATCTGGCTGAGTTGAGTCAGCGCGGTGAATTCAGAGCCGATCTCTTTTATCGCCTCAATATCGCCAGCCTAAACTTACCGCCTTTACGCCAACGCAAAGAGGACATTCAGGCTCTATTTCGCCATTTTGTTGTGCAAGCTAGCCAGAAGTATAAAACCCGCGCCTCAACTCTCTATACTGAGCAAATTCAGCAACTTTGCCGCCACGATTGGCCGGGTAATGTCCGCGAGCTTAGAAACGTGGCAGATCGATTTGTGCTCGGCATTGTTGGTGAAGGATTTGATCTGCAAGCCCCCACCACACAAGGCAGTGAAGCCTTTGCGTTTGAGCAGCAAATGGAGCAGTACGAGCGAAATGTCCTGACGGAGGCGCTGATTGAGACGGCTGGTAATATTAATGAAGTATCTTTGCGGTTAAATCTGCCAAGAAAAACCCTCTATCGTAAGATGAAAAAGCATCAGTTAGACAAAGAGAGTTTTAAACCTCATACCACAAGACATAATTGACCCATCATAGAAACTTAATAAAACCGTTATATTTATCTGTTTGAATTATAAGCGAAAAGTTTTTGGCACGTTGCGTGCAATTTAACCTATTGTTCTGGTTTGAAGTCAGGGAGTTAGCGCAAATGAATGCGAATAAAACACCACAAAATCAGAGCATATAAAACGACAAATAACTATTTGCTGCAAGGAGAACAACAGATGAAGCAAATCTTAACCAGTGGTATCGCTCTATTGTTAGGCGTTAGCTCGATAGCGGTAGCGGGTAATGAGCCGGCTCAATTGGGCCCTCGCCCGTTGTATTTGGTGAGTGACATGAAAGATGGTCCATTGAAAACTAAGCTGGAGAGCTGTGAAGCGGGCCCGTTCCATCGTACAGACTTCTCAATTGGTCACCGAGGTGCAGCGATGCAGTTCCCTGAGCACACGAAAGAGTCGTACTTGGCGGCGATTGCGATGGGAGCAGGGGTATTAGAGTGTGATGTCACCTTTACCAAAGACAAAGAGTTAGTTTGTCGACATTCACAGAGTGATTTACATACTACGACAGATGTCTTGGCGCACCCAGAGCTTGCGAAGAAGTGTACCGTGCCATTTAAACCTGCGAATCCAGCAACGGGTGAAGATGCGCAAGTAGAATGTCGCACCTCTGATTTCACGCTTGCTGAGTTCAAAACCCTTAAGGGCAAGATGGACGGCGCAAATCCAAAAGCGACCACGGTAGAAGAGTACATGAATGGCACACCTGGTTGGCGTACCGATTTGTACTCTCAAACCGGGACTTTGATGACGCATGCAGAAAGTGCGGCGCTATTTAAAAAACATGGTGTGAAAGTGACACCTGAACTGAAATCAGCAGCCGTAGAAATGCCATATCAAGGCTTTAGCCAAGAAGATTATGCCCAAAAGCTGGTTGATGAGCTAAAGGCTGCGGGCTTCTCTGCGAAAGACGCATACGTTCAATCATTTAATCTAGACGATGTGAAATACTGGATTAAGAATGAGCCGAAATTTGGTGAGCAAGCGGTATACCTTGATGATCGCGTATACAACTTAGAAGGGTTTACGGCGACACTGGAGAACATGAAAGCACTCTCTTCTGAAGGCGTAAACATTATTGCTCCGCCACTTTATGCGCTGGTTCAGCTTGATGAGAAAAATGCGATTGTCGAATCAGAGTACGCGAAGTTAGCGAAGCAAGCGGATCTCGATATTATCGCATGGACGTTAGAGCGCTCAGGCCCACTGGCTCAAGGTGGCGGCTGGTACTATCAAACAGTGACTGAGCAGATTAACCAAGATGGTGACATGATGAAGGTACTGGATGTGCTGGCAAAAGATGTCGGTGTACTTGGGGTATTCAGTGATTGGCCATCAACGGTGACGTACTACGCAAACTGTATGGATATTTAATTCAGTCTTATTAATATTTTACTGATTATTAAAAGGGTCTTCGGGCCCTTTTTTAGCCTATAAAATTAGCAGGACAGAAATGACCCAAAGTATTGGAAATAGATAGGACATCAATGACCCAAATAGAATTTAGTGTAATGAAGATTTATTTAACTTATTGAAAAATAATAAAAATAAAATTGGCACATCACCTGCAATAGGGAGAGTGAACATCAACAATAACGTGAATGTAAGGTTCTAATATGAAAAACAGTGTAAAAGGATTGTTAATCGCTGGCTCTTTGCTGCTTCCTTCAATGGCGATGGCCAGTGAATGTACTA
>Ga0209272_10000621_pt1 | contig 27440 bp, 26 predicted proteins | sample tdDd002_FD_187125 | JGI IMG/M metagenome (GOLD analysis project Ga0209272, IMG submission 187125) | Marine sediment microbial communities from the Atlantic coast under amendment with organic carbon and nitrate - tdDd00.2 (SPAdes)... | ecosystem: Environmental > Aquatic > Marine > Coastal >... | reverse complement strand
GTTTAGGTGATAGATACTAATAGGTCGAGGACTTGACCACAATATACTTTAATGTATATGTAGTAAGCAATTACTACTCAAGTCGTTACATTGTCAAAACTCATATATGCAATTTTTAGAGAATATCTAAAAAAAAGACTTGACATTAATGGATGAAATTAGTATAATAATTGAGTGTCCATTAATAAACATCAAGGCACATCTAGTAACTATAGCGAGAAGGCTACACCTGTTCCCATCCCGAACACAGAAGTTAAGTTTCTCAGCGCTGATGATACTTGGGGGGCAACCCCCTGGGAAAGTAAGACGTTGCTAGTTTGTATGGCCCCTTGGTCAAGCGGTTAAGACACCGCCCTTTCACGGCGGTAACAGGGGTTCGATTCCCCTAGGGGTCACCATTATGGGAGTATAGCTCAGTTGGGAGAGCATCTGCCTTACAAGCAGAGGGTCACAGGTTCAAGTCCTGTTACTCCCACCAATAAACGCGGTCCAGTAGTTCAGCTGGTTAGAACGCCAGCCTGTCACGCTGGAGGTCGAGGGTTCGAATCCCTTCTGGATCGCCATTTATTTTATTAATGCTACATGCGGATGTGGCGGAATTGGCAGACGCGCTAGACTTAGGATCTAGTGTCTTACGACGTGAAGGTTCAAGTCCTTTCATCCGCACCAATTTGCAGAAGTGGCTCAGTGGTAGAGCATCGCCTTGCCAAGGCGAGGGTCGCGAGTTCAAATCTCGTCTTCTGCTCCAATTTAGGAGAGGTACCGAAGTGGTCATAACGGGGCGGTCTTGAAAACCGTTAGGGTGCAAGCCCACGAGGGTTCGAATCCCTCCTTCTCCGCCATTTCGCCCAAGTAGCTCAGTCGGTAGAGCAAGGGACTGAAAATCCCTGTGTCGGTGGTTCGATTCCGCCCTTGGGCACCAAACAAAAACTGTTATCTTAGATAACAGTTTTTTTAGTATTTAATAGTTTTTTAAGTTCAACATACTCCTCATTTTGAATGTGTTTTATAAGTTGACTTGCAATAACAACACCATCAAATGTATTGTGAAATGAATGAACTTGCGGAGACGTTTTAATACCGAATCCTGCGACTAATGGCAAATCAGTAAGGGATCTAAGTTTTTTTACAGTATCTTGAGACTGTTCGATACCAGCATCCTGTGTACCTGTAATTCCCTTTAGAGCAATGACATAAACAAATCCATCTGATTTATCTAAAATGTCCTTCATACGACTAAAATCAGTATCAATTGTAATAAGAGGGATAATAGCTGTATTACTAATCTTAGCTTGTTGATAAAGTGTCTCATATTCTTCTAAAGGCATATCAGGCACTATAATACCATCTGCTAATGACTCATTAAAGAAAGTATCAATACCATAATGAATTATTGGATTCAAATAAGTCATCAGTATTAAAGAAATATCAGGGTGTTTCTCTTTGCTGATTTTTATAAATGATAAACAGTCGGATAAAGTGATATTATTCTTTAATGCACGGATAGCAGCGAGTTGAATCGTTTCTCCATCGGCAGCAGGATCAGAAAACGGAACACCTATTTCAATAACTTTACAACCCAATTGTACATAGAGTTCTAGTAAACTAAAAGACTGTTCAAGACCACCATCACCTACCATGATGTATGGGATAACAAGCTTAGAATCTTGAAATTGTTGACTAATTTTTACCATGACTTTCCTCCATATTTAAAATAGTGTTTAGATCTTTATCACCTCTTCCTGAAAGGCAGACAATAATAGACTCATCTCTGTTCATCTTTGTGGCTTCTTTTATACACTGTGCAAGTGCATGTGAACTTTCGAGAGCCGGTATAATACCCTCTAACAAGCATAACTCTTTAAAGGCACTTACGGCTTCCATATCTGTAATGGATTTATATGTTACCAAGTTGTTATCCTTCAAATAACAATGTTCAGGTCCAATGCCTGGATAATCTAAACCTGCTGAGATGGAATAGACCTCAGTAATATTACCTCCATCTTCTTGTAAAAGATACATCATAGATCCGTGTAATACACCGAGTTTTCCTTTAGTAAGGGTCGCAGCATGATAGGGCGTATCAATACCTTTTCCAGCAGCCTCCACACCAATTAATTCACTCTTACCATTAATAAAAGGTGCGAACATACCAATAGCATTGCTACCACCACCAACACAAGCGATTATCTTAGTTGGGGGTTTGGATGAGTACATTTTATATTGCTGTTTTGTTTCTCTTCCAATAATACTCTGAAAGTATTTGACCATAGTTGGATACGGGTGAGGACCAATAGCAGAACCGATAATATAATGAGCAGTATCGATATGTTCTATCCAATATCTGATGGCTTCGTTGGTAGCATCTTTTAGAACTTTACTGCCACTTGAAACAGAGATGATGTTAGCACCTAATATTTTCATACGTTCAACATTTGGGTTTTGTCTCTTAATATCCTCTTCACCCATAAAAACAGTACATTTCAATCCTAATAAAGCACATGCGGTGGCTGTTGCGACGCCATGTTGGCCAGCGCCTGTCTCCGCAATAATATGTTTCTTACCAATACGTTTGGCCAATAACCCTTGTCCGATGGCATTGTTTATTTTATGAGCACCAGTATGGTTCAAATCTTCTCTTTTTAAATAGACTTTAGCACCATTCAGTTTTTCTGTTAGATTCTTAGCATAATATAGTGGTGTAGATCTACCAACATAGTGTGCTAACAGATTTTTATATTCTTCCTGAAAGTTTACATCTTTTTTGATACTTTCAAAAAGGTCCTCTAATTCTTTTAGTGGTTTCATAAGTAGTTCTGATACATATTGACCACCGTAAACACCAAACTTTCTTGTCATTGTATACCTCTTACTTTCTCTATAAATAAATTAATTTTGTTTAGGTCCTTTTGATGATTGGTTTCGACGCCGCTACTGACATCAACGACATCACATGGAAATGCCTTTAAACGCTCTTGAACATTCTCTGACGTTAATCCACCTGCGAGTATATATCTTTGATTAATCTTAGTTTTAATGAGATCAAGATTATAAACCTTACCTGATCCAGGTTCCCGACCATCAATTAGGATATAGGGATACTCGGACTCTTCTGTCTGAGTATAGTCAATGGCTTTAATGATATTCTCTCTAGGGATATTTAATGATTCAATGTGAATATTACCGTGTACTTGAACATAATCTAAATGACAATGATTATAAATGTCCTCAATGAATTCATTATCTTGATTCATAAATACGCCAACGGTTTTAGCATTCTTAATATGAGTAGATATTTTTATTCCTAACGCCTTTGTAATTTGCCTTTTGCTTTTGGCAAATACCAATCCGATGAAATCTGTATACATATTATCAATGGCGATTGCATCTGATACAGTTTGAACACCACAGATCTTAACTTGAGTTGTTTTCTTTGTTTGTTGTAGCTTTTGAATTAATCCGTTTTCTTGATCGAGTATCAGTGCTTCCCCAACTAGAACACCAGATATTTTATAGGGGAGAAGCTCCTTAATTTGATTTTCACAATATATACCGCTTTCGCTGATTAAAAGTTTATCTGCTTGAGTGATATGCTTGGAAAGTAGTTTTGTTTTATCTAAAGAAACAGTAAAGTCAGCCAAGTTTCTGTTGTTAACACCACATAGTTTGAAATCTAAGTCTTTTATACTATCAAATTCACTAATGGAATCAACTTCGACAAGTACTTCTAAATGGTGTTTTCTAGCACAATCCAGTAACTGTATAAATCGTTTTCTTGAGAGGATTCTTTTGATTAATAGAATAACATTAGCACCATATTTCTTTGCCATTTTTATCTGTATCTCATCAATAATAAAATCTTTACATAAGATGGGCAAAGTAGTCAATGATCGTACTTGTTTCAAAATGTCAAACCCACCAAAAAAGAATTTATGGTCAGTTAGAACCGATATACATGCAGCATTATTTTTAGTATAGTATTCTGTACAATTAGTGATTGATAAATGTCTTGCGAAATATCCTTTTGAAGGAGATCCTTTTTTTATTTCTGCAATAATAGAAATCTTAGGATTAGATTTTATTCGTTCAATTAATGAACATGGATTAGGAAAATCTAGTAGTTCATTATTTAAATGTGAATATATACTATTGAATGAACGCACCTCTTGTTTTTTATGTTCTACGATTGTTTCTAATATTGTCATATAACACACTCCTGTAAACTTCTTAGTACGTCTAATCCTTTTTTATTATTTAAGAGATGATACGCTAGTTTTATACCATCATTTAGCGTTGATACTTCTTCGCCTATGAAAAATCCTAGACCTGCATTTAAAGCTACAATATCTTGTTTAGGACCTTTTTCACCTGAGAGTATCTTTTCTGTGATGGCTGCATTAATAACGGCTGTACCACCTGTAATATGCTCTAAACTTTGGTGTGGAATGTCAAAGTCTTTTGGATCAATTGTATCTTCATAGATTTGATCATTGTCAATATATACAACTTTGTTAACACCTGAAATTGATAATTCGTCTAAACCGTTATGTCCATGTATTACCGCACCTCTTTGAATTCCCAAATGCATCATCGCTTTTGCCATTGGAAGCAATAGAGATTCTTTATAGACACCAATAACTTGATACTTAAGTGAAAAGGGGTTGCATAGTGGACCTATTATATTAAAAATAGTCGGTATTTTAAGTGCTGTTCTGACCGGCATAACATACTTCATATGTGGATGCATGTATGGTGCAAATAAAAAACTGTAATTCTTAACTTTAATTAGTTTGTCTATGGTCTCAGCTGTGTCTGGTTTTGGTATCTTTAAAACATTCAAGACATCTGCACTACCACTCTTTGATGATATTGAACGATTCCCATGTTTGGACACTTTCATTTGTGTTGCTAATAGTAAACTAACAGTAGTACTGATATTAAATGTATTGGAGCCATCACCACCGGTACCGCAAACATCAATCAACGATTCGCTAGTAGGAATCATTTTCATGGAGTAAAGTTTGAGTGCTTGTGCAAAGCCTGCAATGAGCTCAAATGATTCATCTTTGAATTTAAGAGCTGTTAACAGTGATGCGATTTCAATTTCTGAGGCATCGCCAGATAAAATGTATTGTCCAATACTATAAGACTGATCAACTGTTAAGGTATTGCTCATGATGGTATTTAGAAGTGATTTATACATATGTACCTCCTCTGACTAATTCAGTAAAACTTCTGATGATGGCCATGCCATGTTCTGTTTTATATGATTCAGGGTGAAACTGAACCCCCTCGATCGGGTACTGAATGTGTCTTATGCCCATGATGTAATGATCAGTTGTAGATCTTGCTGTCACCATGAGTTGATTGGATAGCTTATAATCATCTACAATTAAAGAATGATATCGAGTTGCGGTTAACACCTTAGGCAAATCATAAAATAATCCTTTGTAGTCATGCTGTATGGTATCCACTTTACCGTGTAAAAGATGTTTTGCTTTGATTATTCTAGAGCCAAAAGCTTGGGCAATTGTTTGATGTCCTAAGCAGATACCTAAAAAAGGTATTTCCTTATAGAGTGTTTGAACGAGTTTCAAACAGATACCAGCGTCATTGGGTGTACAAGGACCAGGAGAGAGTATGATGCCTTTTGGATTGAATTCTTTGATTTCTCCTACTGTGTACTCATCATTTCTAATTATCTTTACTGGTGAGTAGAGGGTTTCGACCATTTGAACTAAGTTATACGTAAATGAATCATAATTATCAATGATTAAAATCATATTGAAGGCCTCCTTCATAAAGGTTTTCTAACGCTTTAAATAATGCATTCGCTTTATTTAATGTTTCTAAGTATTCATCTTCAGGTTTTGAATCATGAACAATTCCACCGCCACTTTGAATAGTCAATTTATTATCTTTAATCATTATGGTTCTTATGGCAATACAACTGTTTAAATTACCGTTGGTATTGATGTAAAAGATTGAACCAGCATAAAGGTTTCTATTATCAGGTTCAAGTTCATCGATGATTTCCATCGCTCTAATTTTTGGAGCACCTGAAACAGTTCCAGCAGGGAAGGCGGAAATCAAAGCAGAAATACTATTTTCTTCCTCTTTTAATATGCCTTTTACAGAAGAAACAAGATGCATGACTTTTGCATATTTTTTTATCTGACAAAAAGATTCTACGCTAACACTTCCGGGTTTTGAAACTCTTCCAACATCATTTCGTCCTAAATCAACAAGCATCAGATGTTCTGCTAATTCCTTTTCATCATTTAATAACTCACAGGCTCTCTTATCATCTTTACCATCGTTCTTAACAGCTCTTGTACCGGCAATTGGTGCTGTTTCAATTACGCTGTCCTGGTGTTTGATCAAAAGCTCTGGAGAAGAACAAATAGCAATCATATCTTCAAATTCAATGTAACTTAAATAGGGTGAAGGATTCTCACGTCTGACACTCTTATAAACTTCAAAGGGATCAGAGGTATAATCGGTTGTAAATTTCTGTGATAAAACAACTTGGAAGATATCTCCTTCAGTAATATACTCTTGAGCTTTTTTGATCATTTTGAGATAGTTATTCTTTGTCATATTAGATGATATGGTTAATTTCCCGGGAAATTTATTACGTCTTGGTATAATATTTTGCTTTTGAATCAACTCTTGTATTGTTTTAACTGTCTGAATCCCTTGAACGTATTCGTCCTTTAAACAATCCGCATTATAAACTATAGAAATTTCATTAATAAAGTGATCGATAATCACTGTTACCTTAGAGAACAATAGTTGGAGATGTGGAATATTTGATTGGTGTTTTATTTTTATAGGATGTAATTTTTCAATACTTTCATAGCCAAGGTAACCAATATACCCATTATAAAAGGGTGGCAGTGCTGAAACAGTCATGCATTTGTTTTGTGTTATACGTTCTTCTAGTGAATTAATAGATGTAAATTGTTGTTCGAGATACTCGGATTCTAAACCAATATAAGAATATCTACCATTTTCCTGATGTTCACCTGCACTTTCTAATAAATAAGTTGGTTTTAAAGGTTTTAATTTCTCAAAAATTGCAATCGGTGTAAAATAGTCTTCTTTAAATTGTGTGTAGATTGGAATACTTGAGTAGTTAAGTTGTAGCTCAGTAAATGTTTCATAGTTTGGATAAATCATATTCATTCCTTTCTCAAAAAAAAATCGTCCCTAAAAAAGGACGATTACTCGCTATGCCACCTTAATAATGTGTTATTCTGATCTAACAATCAGTCAGCTCTATAACGGGAGTTCCCGGCGCACCTACTATTACTTCAGTTTGCTCTCATAAGTCCATTCACTATTTTCTCTCATATCAGGCTCACACCATTCCTGACTCGCTTAGATGTTTGAATACAGTTACTACTCTTATTCATAGATTTAGATATATATATACTTGATGTTTATTTACTGTTTATATTGAGCATTTGAGAGTTATAATCTCTCAAATGATTGATATCTTCCATCATAAGTTCAAATGCTTCTGGTCTTAGTGATTGTGGTCCATCACATAATGCAATTTCTGGTTGGTAATGAACTTCTATCATTAAGCCATGAGCTCCTGTTATAACAGCAGCTTTTGCTAATGGTTGTATCATATTATGTTTACCAGTTGCGTGACTAGGATCAACTATTATTGGTAGATGAGAAAGTTCTCTAACTGCTAAAACCGCACTTAAATCCAAGGTGTTTCTGGTGAAGGTTTCAAACGTACGAATCCCTCTTTCGCATAATATGATATTTGGATTACCTTCACTCATAATATATTCAGCTGCCATTAGGAGTTCTTCTATAGTTGCTGACATGCCTCTCTTTAATAAAATGGGTTTTCTGCTTTTCCCTGCACGTTTGAGTAATGGGAAGTTTTGCATATTACGAGCACCAATTTGTAGGACGTCAACGTATTTTTCGACAATATCAAAAGTCTCAGTTGAGATAACTTCAGATACAGTTGGCAAATCAACAAGTTCACCAGCAGTTTTAAGAAGCCTTAAGCCTTCTTCTTCTAAACCTTGAAAACTATAAGGTGAAGTACGTGGTTTGTAAGCACCACCTCTTAACATAGTAGCACCAGCAGATTTAACAGCTCTTGCAGTAGAAATCATTTGGTATTCGTTTTCAATAGCACAAGGTCCTGCAATAACAGTCAGATGATGCCCGCCAACATGTTGCCCTTTGATGTTGATGATGGTATCCTCTTGTTTGGTTAAGCGACTGGCTAATTTAAATTTCGGTAATTTAACTTCTTGATTTGACATGATACGCTCCTTCATATATTTGATCAGTAAATTTGACTATTCCCAATTTTTTATAATAAAAAAGGAGTTTCCCTCGGGAAACTCCTCAACTTAATCCTCAAAATGTAATTTCTACTTTTAGGTTTGATAGTTTCCCGTAATTTTGTTGTATGCAAATAAACCAGCGCTCCAATAATAGAAACCCCAGTAAAAAAAGAAAAAGTAATCTTGAACTAATTTAATCATATTATTTAGTTGTTGTAATAATGATTTTTTAGAAATTTTGCTAGACATAATTTTTCTCCTTCGAACGTGTTGTTATTGAGAATTGTATTACCTTTCAAATGTATTGTCAATAGATTATCATAAAAAAAATATATCTTGACATTTGTATAGAGATTGCATAAGATAAATATCAATCTTTGATGAATATACATTTTATGAATTCATCTCTGTTATCCGAATAAAAAAAGCCTCTAAAAACCAGTGAAATAAAAAGGGTAATAAACAGCATTGTTTTGATATTGACATTAGTTTTGTTGTGCCATATAACTGTTGAAAATGGACGGTTTTGTTATTCGAATGAATGGTTGCACTTAATAAATGTTTATTGGAAACAATAAAAAAAATGGTGCTTGAATTATGTTAATGTTACAATAGAATAGAACGTCAAACAAAGAAGAGTTGATGTACAACTTTAGTGAGTAAAGGTGAATAAATATGCAAAAAATAAAATTGGATTTAAATGAAAATTCTTATGATATATTTATTGATTCAGGATATTTTGATAATATTCCTTCAATGATAAATGATTCTTTTTCTTATCATAAGGTAACAATTATTACAGATGATCACGTTAGCGAGTTGTACTTAGAGCGTATCAAAAAAGAGTTCTTAAAATTAAATGTTATATGTTCGGATTATATCATTCCTCATGGAGAGACCAGTAAGTCAACTGAGATGCTTACGAATATATACGGTCATTTAATAGAACATAAAATGACCCGAACAGATGCGATTATAGCCTTAGGTGGAGGTGTTGTTGGCGATCTTGCTGGATTTGCTGCAGCAACTTACTTAAGAGGCATTGATTTCATACAAATTCCTACGACTTTGCTTTCACAAGTGGATAGTTCAGTTGGTGGAAAAGTGGCAATTAATTTACCTCAAGGGAAGAATCTAGTTGGAAACTTTTATCACCCTAATGCAGTATATATAGATACTGATGTTTTAAACACACTTGAAAGAAGAGAATTTATATCTGGTATGGCGGAAGTTATCAAATATGCTTCAATTAAAGATAAAAGTTTATTTGATATATTAATCTCTCATAATTTAGATGATATTTCTTCAGTTATTGAAGAGATTATTGTAAAATGTGTTAAAACTAAAGCTGATATTGTCATGAAAGATGAAAAAGAATCTTATGAACGAATGTTGTTGAATTACGGACATACTGTTGGCCATGCCATTGAGAAATTTTATGATTATCAGAAGTACAATCATGGAGAAGCGGTTGGTCAAGGTATGCTTTATATGTTGAATGCTTCATTAAAGGCAGATTTGATTGATAAAAGCACCTATGATTCTTTAGTAGAGTTATTGGATGTTTATGGTCTTTTATTTAAAGAGACCTATCCAATAGATACATTGATGACTTATATGAAAAATGATAAAAAAGGTGTGGAAGATAAAATCAATATTGTTTTACTTAAAACAATAGGAGAGAGTTACATAGAGAAAGTCACTTATGACTATTTAGAAAGATTCTTAATGGAGGGGTTATGTTAGATAATATTGTAATAAAGGGTGGGCAATTCTTAAAAGGAGATGTTGTGATACCACCATCTAAAAGTTTAAGTCATAGAGCAATCATTGCAGCTGGTTTGGCAGAAGGAACATGTAAAGTAGACAATATCATTCAGTCACAAGATATAATAGCAACAACACGTTGTATGAGTCAGTTAGGTGCGAGTTATGAAAAACTAGAAGATTCTTTACTAGTGACAGGCACTGATTACCCAATAAAAGTAAATGAAAAGAACTTTGACTGTCATGAATCGGGATCAACTCTAAGATTTATGATTCCTATTGGTATGTTAGGTAATGATAAGATCAGTTTTACTGGTCAAGGCAAACTGACAACAAGACCTCTAGATCCTTTCTTCAATATATTTAATGAACAAAATATTCCTTATACTCATAAAGGTGAATTACCTTTAGAAGTAGAAGGTTCTATTAAACCTGGACAATTCAAAATACCAGGTGATATCAGTTCGCAGTTTATTACTGGGTTAATGTATACATTACCAATATTAGATGGGGATTCAGAAATTATTATTACGTCACATTTAGAATCAAAAGGTTATTTGGATTTAACCATGGATGTATTGAAGTCTTTTGGTATTCAAGTAATTAATGAAGACTATAAAAGGTTTGTTATTAAAGGGAACCAATCTTTTAAAGCCACTGATTATAGAGTAGAAGGTGATTTTTCACAAGTCGCATTTTGGATAGTTGCAGGACTGATTAATGGTGATTTATCTTGTTTGGATATGAATCCAGATTCAAGTCAAGGTGATATAGAAGTTATAGAAATCGTGGAAAGAATGTTAGGTAATATAGAAGTTAAAAGTGATAGAATTGTGGTTAAGAAATCTGAAACACAAGCAACGGTTATTGATGGATCACAATGTCCTGATATCATTCCGGTTTTAACTGTTTTGGCAGCTGTTACACCTGGTGAAACAAGAGTGATTAATGCCAAAAGACTTCGAATCAAGGAATGTGACCGGTTAAATGCTATTGCAACTGAATTAAATGTTTTAGGTGCAGATATCACTGAATTAGATGATGGTTTGATTATTAAAGGTGTCACTAAACTGAAAGGTGGTAAAGTAAAAGGCTGGAATGACCATAGAATTGTCATGTCTTTGGCTGTTGCTTCATTGGTGTGTGAAGAGGAAGTTTACATAGAGGGATGTCATGCAATTAACAAGTCTTATCCTCATTTCTTTGAACAATTTAAACAAGTAGGAGGTACTTTCGATGAGTGGCATATGGAAGAATAATATTGGACTATCTATATTTGGTGAATCGCATGGATCCTGCGTTGGAATCACAATAACAGGTGTTGAACCTGGGATTGAACTGGATTTAGAGTTTATACAGAGTGAATTGGATCGAAGAAAACCTGGTACAAATGATATGGTAACTCAAAGAGTCGAATCAGATAAGTTTGAGATTTTAAGTGGTATGTTTAATGAAAAAACAACTGGTGCACCTATTACGATGATCATAAAAAATGAAAATATGATCTCAAGGGATTATGATGGTGTTAAGGACCGATTGAGACCTGGGCATGCTGATTTTACAGCAAAAGTGAAATATGATAATTTTCATGATTATAGAGGCGGGGGACATTTTTCAGGCAGACTCACTGCAGGCATCGTGTTTGCTGGCGCCATAGCAAAGGATATTTTATCAAAAAAAGGAATTGAAATTGGAGCACAAATCACTTCTGTTGGGTGTATAAAAGATGATGAACTATCAGATATCATTACACTTTCAGATTTAGAAAATCTTAAAGATAGTTTCCCAGTTGTTAATGAGCTTAAAAAAGGGCTCATGAAAAAAGCAATACGTGATGCGAAAGCAGAACTGGATTCATTAGGTGGTACAATTAGATGTTTTGCCATAGGAGTGCCGGTTGGCTTGGGCGATCCATACTTTGAATCATTCGAAAGTATTTTATCATCTTTGATTTTCTCGGTGCCTGCTATTAAAGGATTAAACTTTGGATCAGGTATTAAATTGGCTTCTATGAAAGGTTCTGAAGCGAATGACGCTTATTATATAGAAGAGAAAATTAAGACAAGAACAAATCATAATGGTGGTATTTTGGGGGGCATTACAAACGGTATGCCAATTGATTTTTCAGTTGTTGTCAAACCAACACCATCTATTTCCAAAATGCAGGAGAGTGTTGATTTTAAAACGATGACTCCTACTGAATTACAGGTGGTTGGAAGACATGATCCATGTATTGTACAACGCGTTGTACCTGTTCTAGAATCAGTGTTGGCACTTACAATTTTAGATAGAATATAACTATAATATGATTGTAATATTACAATCATATTATTTTTGTCTGAAATCACATATTAGTGTAGTCTTAATTTTTATAAATGCTATAATGATTTTATAAGAGTTTTGAACGAGGTGATATTATGGAAACGATCATGAAATTATTCATGAATTTTCGGATCATTGATTTATTTGATATTGTCATAGTAGCAGTTATTTTTTACAAATTACTGATGCTTATAAGAGAAACACGAGCGGAACAGCTGATTAAAGGTTTAATAGTATTATTGGCTGTTTTTAATGTGAGTAAATGGTTACAACTACACATGGTTCAATATATTTTGGAGAACGCTTTTACAGTTGGTGTGATAGCATTATTGGTTGTATTCCAGCCGGAACTGAGAAGAGCACTTGAATATATTGGTAGAACCAGATGGTTGTCTGTTTCAATATCCGAAGTCATTAGAGAAGAATTAAGACAAAATATAGATGAAATTGTGACAGCAGTTTCGACTCTTTCACGTACTAAAACTGGTGCGTTAATTGTTATGGAAAGAGATACAGGATTAAATGAAATTGTAGATACGGGTACACTAATAGAAGGTAAAATTAGTTCTTTATTAATAACCAATATATTTGAACATAACGCACCACTTCATGATGGTGCAGTACTTATAAAAAAAGAAAAATTAATGGCAGCTGGGTGTTTTTTACCTCTTTCTATTAAATCTGATTTGAGTAGAGATTTGGGTACAAGACATAGGGCAGCTCTTGGTATGATTGAGAATTCAGATGCTTTGGTAATTGTTGTCTCTGAAGAGACTGGTGCAATATCAGTTGCTTTAGATGGTCAACTCAATAGATTTTTAGATACAAATGATTTACGAGAGATACTTACTGAGAATTTCATTATAGAAGAAAAAAGTTCAATTGTAGGAAGATGGAGGAATATGAATGCTAAAGAAGATAAGGGAGATTTACAACAACAGTAAATTTTCAAGAAATACGGCGCCAAAAATTCTCTCTATTGTATTTGCAATTGTATTTTGGATCTTTGTTATGGATCAAGTAAATCCTGAGATGATTAGACAATTAGAGGATATACCGGTACAACTGGTCGGTGTAGAAGAATTGAAATCTAAGAATTATGAAATCATGGGAGAACGTGAATTTGTTGTAGATGTTACTTTCAAAGGTAGACGTAACGAAGTGATTAAAATAACTAAATCTGATATTGAGATTACTGCAGATATAGGTGACCTTACGAGTGGTGATCAAACAGTATTGTTAGAAAAAAAAATTTCTGTAGAAGATATCTTTATAGAAGAAACATCTAGAGATTCAGTAACTTTGGATATTGATGAGATTATTAGAGAACCAATTGATGTTCAGATCATAAAACAGGGTAATGTACCGGAAGGTTATATGACAGAAGAAATGAGTCTATCTCTTCAACAAGTTTTTGTTAAAGGTCCAGAGTCAATTGTTGCTGCAGTAGACAACGTGAGGGGCATTATCAATGTAAACAATGCAACTACAGAAATTTCAAAAGATGTTGCAGTAGAGGCCGTTGATAAGAACGGAGAAACCGTTACTGGAGTTGAAGTTGAAACCAACTATATATCTATTGAAATTCCTATTTCAAAGGTTGCAGATATTTCCATTCAACCTATAACAACAGGGGGTGTTAAACAAGGATACGGTTTAACAGAAATTATTGTATCACCTGATGTTGTTAGTGTAAGAGGACAAAGAGAAGCGATTAATGCATTGAAGTTTATTGAAACCAAAGATATAAATTTATCTGGAGTAAGTGATTCTTTTGAAATATCCACCGAGTTAAATGTACCTGATGATATTATAATGAATCAATACTTAGATGAAGTAAAAGTATCTGTAACAATAGAAGAAATTATAACTACTGAGTTCACTTATGAGTATTCGGATATTACTTTCTTGAATAAAGCCAGTAATCTTAGAACAAATATGAATGAGCTTGAAGGTGTTGTTCTACTGAGAATTACTGCATTTGAAAGTATCGCAAACAAACTAACTAAAAATGATTTAACCTTATATATTGATGCGGAAGACTTAGAATCGGGCATCATCAACGCTGAAGTTTTATTGAATCAACACAATGAATTTACTGGAATAGAAATCATTCCAAGTAATATTGAAATTGAGGTTATTGATATAGATGCGATAGATGAGTCTGCGATAGAAGAAACCGAAGATACAGAGTAATCAAATGAGAGTAATTAGAAAAATGCCAAAAACTATGTTTTTGGCATTTAAAATTTTTGTGGAAGAATTAAAAAAATCTTGGAAGTGTATCATATAGATGATACAATATGGATAAGAAAGTGGTGGCCTATGAAAAGAGAATTAGAACTTATCTTAGATTCAACACATGATGCAATGATTGCTGTGGATATAAATGGTGTCATTACACTGTATAATCGAGCAGCAGAAAAACTGACAGAATTCAAATCAAAAGATGTGATTGGCAAGAAGATTACAGATGTTATTGAGACGACAAGATTACCATATGTATTATCAACTGGCGATGCAGAACTGAATCAAAAACAACAGTTGGGTAAAATAAATATAATTACCAATAGAATGCCTGTGAAAGACCTTGATGGTAAAGTGATAGGAGCGATAGCAGTATTTCGTGATATTGATGAAATAACAAAATTAGCTGAAAAAGTAACGAATCTTAAACAGGTTCAATCCATGTTACAAGCCATTATCAATTCAACTCAGGATGCTATTTCAGTAGTAGATGAGAATGGTATAGGACTATTAATAAATCCAGCATATTCTAAATTAACAGGCTATTATGATAAAGATATTGTAGGTAAGAACTGTACTGTCGATCTAGGAGATAATGAGGAAAGTATTCATTTAGAAGTCCTTGAAAAAAAGAAACCTGTGACTGGTATTAAATTTAATGTTGGTTTAAGTAGACGAGATGTTTATGTGAGTGCAGCACCTATTTTATCAAATGGAGAACTTAAGGGTAGTGTTGCGGTTCTTCAGGATTTTACTGAGACAAGACGATTATCTAGGGAACTTGATAAAGCAAAACAAATTATACGTAATCTTGAAGCAAAATATACGTTCGATGATATAAAAGGTCAAAATCCAGTGGTGTTAAATGCCATTGAAAAAGCAATGTTAGCAGCTGTGACGCCTGCAACAGTTTTACTACAGGGGGAATCTGGGACTGGAAAAGAACTGTTTGCTCATGCAATACATAATGCGAGTAGTCGGAAACATTCTAAGTTTGTAAGAGTAAACTGTATGGCTATTAGTGAAGGTATTCTGGAAAGTGAATTATTCGGTTATTCTGGAGGAGCATTTACTGGTGCTTTAAAATCAGGTAAAGCTGGTTATTTTGAGATGGCTGATGGTGGTACAATTTTTTTAGATGAAATTGGTGAAATCAGTTTAGCCACTCAAGCCAAACTATTACGTGTGTTACAGGAAAAAGAAATTGTTAGAGTTGGTGATTCTAAAGTGGTACCTGTTGATGTACGAGTTATTGCAGCAACAAATATCAATTTAGAAAGAGCAATAGAGGATAAGACTTTTAGAAAAGATTTATATTATAGATTAAATGTTATCCCGATTCAAACACCTTCACTAAGAGAACATAAAGATGATATCAAGGAATTGGTTATCAGTATCATACAGAAACAAAATCAAGGATTTGGCCGAAGTGTTCAAGATATCAGTGATGAAGCACTATATTTCATCACACAATATGACTGGCCAGGTAATATTAGAGAATTAGAAAATTACATTGCAAGAACAATGATTCATATGCGTTTTAATGAAAGAATCATCACAAAGAAGAATTTACCGATTGTAGATCAGATGACTAACGAGTCCGATGAATATATCCCGATTAAGAAAAATGTTTCTGAAGCACCGTTACAAGAAAAAATGGATGCTTATGAAAAAGAATATATCATAAATATACTAAATCAGCATAGTGGCAATAAAGTTAAAACGGCAGCGTCTTTAGAGATTTCAATAAGAAATCTATATTATAAACTTAATAAACACAATATTAAAGAATAGGGAGGATTTATGAAATCATACATATTAGCCATCAATCCAGGCTCTACATCAACAAAAGTAGCCGTATTTGAAGGAACTGAGAACAAGTTACAAAAAGATTTATCACATTCAACTGCAGAGTTAGATACATTTGACAAGATTACAGATCAATTTGAATATCGTAAAGATATAATTGTAAAGTGGTTCCAAGAAGAAGGGTATCAATTAGATCAATTAAAAGCTGTAGTAGGTAGAGGTGGTTTATTAAAGCCTATGCCAAGTGGTACTTACAAAGTAACAGATGCTTTAGTTGAAGATTTAAAAATTGGTGTTCAGGGTGAACATGCCTCTAACTTAGGTGGTCTGATTGCAAGAGCTATCGCTGAGGAAAGTGGTGTTGAATCTTATATAGTAGATCCTGTTGCAGTTGATGAATTTGAAGAGATTGCAAGAATTTCTGGTATGCCGGAAATCAAAAGAAAATCGTTATTACATGCTTTAAATGTAAAAGCAATTGCTCATAGAGTTGCTAAGGAAAAAGAGACAACTGTTGATGAACTTAACATGGTTATTGCTCACTTAGGAGGCGGTATTTCAGTAGTACCTCTTAGAAAAGGAAAGATGATCGATGCAAACAATGCCAATGAAATGGGACCCTTTTCTCCTGAGAGAACAGGTGGTTTACCTTCAGGTGATTTGGCTAAATTATGTTTCTCTGGTAAGTATGCTAGTATGAAAGAACTTAAACCTCATCTAAGAGGAAAAGGTGGTATGGTTGCTTATTTAGGAACTAATGATGTTAGAGAAGCACTTAAGATGGTTGAATCTGGTGATGAGAAAGCTTCTTTGGTATTAGATGCTATGGCATATCAAATATCTAAAGAAATTGGTGCAATGGCAACTGTATTAAAAGGTCAAGTAGATGCGATTGTCTTGACTGGTGGTGTTGCCTATGCAGAATATATTACTTCTAGAATAACAGAGAGTGTTGGATTTATTTCTGAGGTGATCGTTAAGCCAGGTGAAGATGAAATGATAGCTTTAAATGAAGGTGTTATGAGAATTGAAGCTGGTGAAAAAGTTAAGATTTACGAGAATGAAGTTAATTAGTGTGCAAGAAATTGCAAATATAGAATAGCGTGCAAGATATTGCATGCTATTTTTTGCGCAAAAAAATACAATGAACAATCACTGAAAGATAGATAAATGGGAAAACGCTGTCATAGGAAGGTGTTCAGCGTACTTAAAGTTTGCTATAAAACCAACGGATAAGTTGGCATCATCCTTGCGTTAATAGTAAGCAGGGAAAAATAACAATTAATGAGGTGGAGTCATGATTAAAAGTTTTGAAGAAGTACTAAAGATTGCTAAAGAAAGAGGACCAAAGACAGTTTCAGTAGCCTGTGCTCAAGACAGAGATGTTTTAAAGGCTGTAGAGAATGCAAAACAAAATGGTATCGTGGAAGCAATTCTTGTAGGAGATCAAGCTAAGATTGAAGCGATAGCTAAAGAAGAAAACATTGATTTATCAGGATATGAATTAATTCATATTGAAGATTTAGCTGAAGCATCATTAAAAGCTGTAGAACTTGTTTCATCAGGTAAAGCACATATGGTTATGAAAGGTCTTGTAGACACGGGTATTATTCTTAAAGCAGTTCTAAATAAAGAAGTTGGTTTAAGAACGGGTAGTGTATTATCACATGTGGCATTATTTGATGTGATGAACTATCCTAGATTACTTTTAGTAACAGATGCTGCAATGAATATTGCACCTAATTTACAACAGAAGAAACAAATCATTGAAAACAGTTTACAAGTTGCTCAAGGTTTAGATATTGAATTACCTAAAGTTGGTGTGATTTGTGCAAAGGAAAAAGTAAATCCAAAGATGCCTGCAACAGTAGATGCTGGTGAATTGGTAAAAATGAATGAAAATGGTGAATTAACAGGATGTATCGTTGGTGGACCATTTGCACTTGATAATGCCGTATCAGAAGAAGCAGCTAGATTAAAGGGAATTGATCATCCGGTTGCTGGTAAAGCGGATATTCTAATGTGTCCAAATATCGAATCGGGTAATATATTATATAAAACATTAGGTTTCTTAGCCAATGCTAAGAGTGCTGGTGTTATTGTAGGGGCGAAGGCACCAATCATTTTAACTTCTAGAGCAGATAGTGAAGAGTCAAAATTAAATTCTATCGCATTAGGTGTTTTAATGGCTGCAAAGATGTAAGGGGGAAGTTATGACAGAATTAAGAGTACTGGCTATTAATCCAGGTTCTACATCAACAAAAATTGCCGTGTATGATAATGACCAAGAAGTGTTTGAAACAACATTACGTCATTCAACTGAAGAGATCAATAAATATGAAACAATCTTTGATCAATATGACTTCAGAAAAAAAGTAATTTTAGATGCTTTAGATGAAAGTAATATTAATTTATCTAAATTAAGTGCTGTTGTTGGTAGAGGTGGATTACTTAAACCAATCGAAGGTGGTACGTATTTAGTAGATGAAAAGCTTTTAGAAGATTTAAAAGTTGGCGTTTTAGGGGAACATGCTTCTAACTTAGGTGGTGTTTTAGCTTATGAGATTGCTTCAAAGTTAAATATACCTTCTTATATAGTAGATCCAGTTGTTGTGGATGAGCTTGAAGATGTTGCTAGAATTTCTGGTATGCCAGAACTTGAAAGAAAAAGTATTTTCCATGCGTTAAATCAAAAAGCTGTTGCTAGAAGATTAGCGGATGATTTAGATAAAGAGTACTCAGACTTAAACTTGATTGTTGCTCATTTAGGTGGCGGGATTTCAGTTGGTGCTCATAAAGCTGGTAGAGTAGTAGAAGTTAACAACGCACTTGATGGTGACGGTCCATTCTCACCAGAAAGATCTGGTGGTGTGCCATCGGGTGATTTAGCTAAAATGTGTTTCTCAGGTAAGTATACTCATGCTGAAATCAAAAAAATGATTAAAGGTAGTGGTGGATTAAATGCTTATCTTGGTACAAATGATGGTCGTGATGTGATTAAAATGATTAACGAAGGTGACAAGAACGCTGCGTTAGTATTTAAAGCAATGGCTTATCAAGTAGCAAAATATATTGGATCATGTGCAGCTGTTTTAAATGGTAAGGTAGATGGTATCATCTTAACAGGCGGTTTGGCATATGGTAAAGAACTTGTAAACTGGATCACAGAATCAGTAGAGTTTATCTCTAAAGTATATGTTTATGCTGGTGAAGATGAAATGAAAGCTTTATCTGAAGGTGGTTTAAGAGTATTACAAGGTAAGGAAGAAGCTAAAAGATACTAGACAGAAAATGGTGATCATATGTTTAATGATAAAAGAATACGTATTATAGTGGGCCATTACGGCAGTGGAAAAACTGAGTTTGCAGTGAATTATGCTATGCAACTTAGTGAAACAGAAAAAAATGTAGCACTTGCAGATTTAGATGTTGTAAATGTTTATTTCAGATCAAGAGAAAAAGCAAAGCAAATGGAAGCAGCTGGAATCAAAGTAATCAGTAGCCAATATGGTCATGATGCCAACTTAGATTTACCGGCAGTATCTGCAGGAGTATTTGGTCCATTACAAGATGATACTTGTCATACGATTCTTGATATTGGTGGTGATTCAACTGGTACTAGAGTACTTGCAACATTCAAACAAATTATTGCTTTTAAAGGGTATGATATGTTTTTGGTTGTAAATGCCTATCGTCAGGATACATCAACTAAAGAAGGTGTCATTAAACATATTGAGGAAATAGAAAATCAAACTGGTCTTAAAATCACTGGATTGATTAACAACACTCATCTTTTAAGAGAAACAACATTAGAAGATGTAAAAAAAGGACAAGAATTAGTTAAAAGTGTTTCGGATGCTACAGACATTCCGATCAAATACATTAGTGCTATTGAAAAGGTTGCCCAAACTGTACCATCAGAATATGATGGTGAAATTATGCCAATTAAAATGTATATGAGAGAAGAATGGATGTAATCCGAAATCTTAAATAATGAACTAACGAATCTGAGGAGGGTTGTGTAGTGGCTAAAGTAACGTTTAACGAGAATATATGTAAAGGGTGTCAATTATGTACATCAGCATGTCCAGTGAAAATTATTAGCATGGCAACTGATCGCATTAATGCAAAAGGTTATCACCCAGCAACAGTATTGGAAATGGATAAATGTATCGGATGTACTAATTGTGCATTAATATGTCCTGATTGTGTTATAACAGTAGAAAAATAGGGAGGAATTACAATGGCAAAGGTTTTAATGAAAGGAAACGAAGCAATTGGTGCAGCAGCGATTCAAGCTGGATGTAAATATTTCTTCGGATATCCAATTACACCTCAAAATGAATTACCAGAATATATGTCAAAAGAAATGCCTAAAACAGGTGGCGCATTTGTACAAGCTGAATCAGAAGTAGCTGCAATAAACATGGTTTATGGTGCTGCTGGATGTGGAGTTAGAGTAATGACTTCTTCATCTTCTCCAGGAATGGCTTTAAAACAAGAAGGTATCACTTATATCGCTGGTGCTGAGTTACCATGTGTTCTTGTTAATATTGTACGTGGTGGTCCAGGTTTAGGTGGTATCCAACCTGCTCAATCGGATTACTTCCAATCAACTCGTGGTGGTGGAAATGGTGACTACAAATGTTTAGTTTTAGCACCTGCTAACCTACAAGAGATGGTAGATATGGTTCAAGAAGCATTTGATATCGCTGATTATTACAGAAATCCAGTATTAGTTATTGGTGATGGTATGATTGGTCAAATGATGGAGCCTATCGAGTTTAACACACCTAAGAAGAGAGATTTACCATCTAAAGATGGTTGGGCTACAACTGGTACTAAAGGTGCTAGAAAGCCACATATTATCAACTCATTATTCTTAGATCCACAAGGTTTAGAAGATCACAACAAAAAATTACAAGCTAAGTATGCAGCTATGAAAAAAGATGAAGTTAGACATGAAGAATACAACATGGAAAATGCTGAAATCGTAATTGCTGCATATGGTACGACTTCAAGAATTGCTAAGAATGCAATCGATAAATTAAAAGAAGAAGGTATCAATGTTGGTTTAATTAGACCACAAACATTATGGCCTTTCCCTGATAAAGCTTTCCAAGAAATGCCTGAGACTGTAAAATCAGTTTTAACTGTTGAAATGTCTGAAGGTCAAATGATTGAAGACGTTAGATTAGCATTGAATGGTAAAGTACCAACTGATTTCTATGGTAGATCAGGTGGTATGATTCCAGCGCCAGACGCAATCATTGGAAAAGTTAAAGACATGATAGGAGGGCTTAAGTAATGGCTATCGTATTTGAAAAAACTAAAGGTTTAACAGATAAAGAAACACATTATTGTCCAGGATGTACACATGGAATTATCCATAGATTAGTTGCTGAAGTACTAGAAGAATTAGACGTATTAGGCGATGCTATTGGTGTTGCACCAGTAGGATGTTCTGTACTTGCTTATGATTACTTTAATGTTGATATGCATGAAGCATCTCATGGTAGAGCACCTGCAGTTGCTACTGGTATTAAAAGAGCTTTAACTGATAAAGTTGTATTTACTTACCAAGGTGATGGAGACTTAGCTTCTATCGGTACAGCTGAAATCGTTCATGTTGCACATAGAGCTGAAAAGATTACAACTATCTTTGTAAACAATGCGATTTATGGTATGACTGGTGGTCAAATGGCTCCAACTACTTTAATCGGACAAAAAGCAACAACTTGTCAAGATGGTCGTACTGCAGCACAAGCTGGTATGCCATTAAGAGTTTCTGAAATGTTAGCAACGATTGATGGTGCTGCTTTTGTTGAAAGAGTATCAGTACACAATCCTGCTGCAATTAGAAAAACAAAAAAAGCTATCAAAGCTGCTTTTGAGTGTCAATTAAGAGGCGAAGGTTTCTCTATTGTTGAAGTATTATCTACATGTCCTACAAACTGGGGTATTGCACCAGTTGAATCTTTAAAATGGTTAGAAGAAAACATGATTCCTTATTACCCATTAGGAAACTATAGAAAACCAGAGGAGGCTTAATATGTTAAATGAGAAAGTAATCTGTGCTGGCTTTGGTGGACAGGGCGTAATGTCTATGGGTCAAATGTTAACTTATGCAGGAATGATTGAAGACAAACAAGTATCTTGGTTACCATCATATGGTCCTGAGATGCGTGGTGGTACTGCAAACTGTAACGTAATTGTTTCTGAATCTTTAATTGGTTCTCCAATTATCGTTGATGATGCAACATGTGCAATTGTTATGAACTTACCATCACTTGATAAGTTTGAAGCTGATTTAGCACCACAAGGAAAATTATTAATCAACTCTTCTTTAATCGAGAAGAAAGCATCTAGAGATGATGTTACTGCTTATTATATTCCTGCTAATGAGATTGCAATTGAACTTGGTAATGACAAAGTTGCTAATATGGTTATGCTTGGTGCTTATATCGAGTTAACTCAAGTAGTAGAAGTTGAGTCTTTACACAAAGCATTTATGAAAGTATTTGGTGAGAGAAAAGCTCATTTAATCGACATTAATATGAAAGCTCTTGAAAAAGGCGCTGCATCTGTTAAGTAAAAAAGTTGATCCCCAATCAGAATTCTGATTGGGGATTTTTTTAGTTGTTAAAATGAAAGTCTTTTAATATCAACTTTAATATATTTAAGTAGGTATCTATAAAGTACTCGTGTTAGTGTACCTAACTTATTATGTAATTTCTTTGTTAAAATGAAACCGAAAGCACCAAAGACTGGTAGTGCATATAGAGGTACAGGATCGTGACTTATAAGAGATGGCACTAAAAATTTAATTATCGGTGAGACAACTAAGATAACACTTGATAAGTAAAGTGAAAATACAACCATATAAAATGAAAATATAACCATGGCTACAGCAAAGAATAGAGGTAACAAAATGATGTTTTTAAAACCAATACCGATGATTCTTAAACCGATGTTTAGGTTTTCTTTTAGTGAGACAAATGATTTCTCTTGATTGATATCGTACTCAAGTAAAATGCTTTTACCCATTATAGTTGGAGAACCAAGCGCTTTTATTATTTCTCGTTCACTTCTATTATTTTTTTTTGCTTCAATAAAATGTGTTTCAACTTCAAAAATTATATCTTCTATTTCATTTTCTGGTAAACCGTATAATTGCTTTTCTAGAACATGGATGTAGTCTTTTTTATTCATGTTATCCTTCCTTTCTATCACTTTTTATAAGTTTATTTATTGAGAATTGAAAAGTATCCCATTCGTTTAATAGATTTTGGTATGTAAGCTGACCCTGTTCAGTTAATGTATAGTACTTTCTGGGTGGTCCTTCAACGGATTCTTTCAAGTAAGATGTTACTAGATGATCCTTTTTAAATCTCCTAAGTAGGGGATAGATACTGCCTTCTGATATTTCCATATATTCAAGGATCTTGTTTACAATATCATAGCCATAACAATCATTTTCGTTTAATATTGATAAAACACATAAGTCCAATATACCTTTTTTAAATTGAGTATTCATATATACCTCCTAGATATAGTATATAACCCAGTAGTGTTTAATACAAGGTACTGAATATTAAAATGTAATTAGAAAATGATGAGTATTATAATATTTTACATATATCTCTGTCTATATGAGGTTAAATTACGGCTAAATGCGCAGTTAATATCAATATTATTAGAGATTATCTATGAATTATGATAAACTATTATTGTTGAATTTAATGGAGGAAATTATGAGAAAATTATTTGGAACAGACGGTGTTAGAGGTATTGCAAATTCGGAGTTAACACCAGAACTGGCATTTAAATTAGGTAAATACGGCGCACATGTCTTAATAGGCGGAAAAGATAAAGCAAGAATAGTTATTGGAAGAGATACAAGAATCTCAGGAGATTTATTAGAGCATGCATTGATAGCAGGTATCTTATCATCTGGTTGTGATGCACTTAGTGTTGGCGTTGTACCAACACCAGCAATATCATATTTAACCAAATATTTAGAAGCGGATGCCGGTATTGTTATATCAGCCTCACATAATCCTGTAGAGTTTAATGGGATTAAGTTTTTCAATGCTGATGGATTTAAACTAAATGATGAAATTGAATTGGAAATAGAAAAATATATATTTGATGAATTGAAAGTAGATCACATACCTGAAGGTGATGAAATTGGGCGATGCGAGTACCATTATGAAGCTGAAGACTTATATGCAAAGTTTGTTATGGACACGATTGAAGGCGACTTAAAAGGCCTTAAAGTGGCAGTAGATGCTGCTAACGGTGCGGCATCAACTGTTGCAGTTAAAACACTTCAAAAGTTGGGTGCTGAAATAACAGCAATTCATAATGAACCCAATGGTCTTAACATCAATGCAAGCTGTGGATCAACACATCCAGAGCAAGTTGCTGAGTTGGTTAAAATTGTAGGAGCCGATATTGGTTTGGCATTTGATGGTGATGCAGATAGATTAATTGCAGTGGATGAAAATGGACTAATCGTTGATGGTGATAAGATTATGGCGATTTGTGGTATTCATATGGATAAAAACCATCAATTGAAAGATCAAACCATTGTTTCTACGGTAATGAGTAATTTAGGATTTGATATCGCTTTAAAAGAAAACGGTTTGCGAACGATAAAAACTCAAGTTGGTGATAGATATGTACTAGAAGAAATGAGAAAAAGTGGATATGTATTAGGTGGAGAGCAATCTGGACATGTCATATTCTTAGAACATAATACAACAGGTGATGGATTATTAACTGCCATTCAACTTTTAAATGTTATGAAAGAAACTGGCCAAACCTTATCTGAATTAGCATCTGTGATGACTGTATATCCTCAAGTTTTGATGAATGCTAAAGTATCGAATCAAAATAAACACAGTTATATGAATGATGAAGTGATAGTGAAACGTATTGAAGAAATCGAAGGGTATATGGAAGGTCAAGGTAGAGTATTAATTAGACCTTCTGGTACAGAACCTTTGGTAAGAGTTATGTTAGAAGGTAAAGACCAAAGCGTGCTTGATGGCTATGCTTCTGAATTAGTAGAATTGATTCAAAATAGACTTGGATAATATAAATGCCCTTGATTAATGCAATCAAGGGCATCTTTTTTATCTTGCTGTAACTTTAATGATTTTAGTTGTTTGTACTTGCATTGGATAGCTTTCCATCACAGCGTCTGCATAGACGTTTAAAACATCACCAACTGATAGTTCGCTAAGGTTAAAATTAACCGTTGAAGAGGATGTTCCGATGTGATATTGACCACCATCTTCATCTGTTCCTAAAAACATCAATTCACCATTATCAGCACGGTTGAGATCTGTAACAGTAACAGTGATAATCGACTCAGGGTTGTAGAAGTTAGATAAAATCTGCTCGCCGGGTACAAAACTGACACTTTCAAATTCGTAGAATGTGCCTATTTTAGGTAAGTTATCACCATAGTAATTAACAATCATTTCCTGATCATCTGAGTTAATTGTAATAAGATTCTCATTATCTTTAGAATCGATAGAAGTTACAGTGCCATTGAATTCGTTGATGGTCTGACCCATACTGGTATGTCTGATTGAAAAATCTTCTATGATATAAGGTTCAATAACCAAGGTCCCGTCTTTAGAAAAGAGTTTCACCTTCTGTCCTAAGTAAACTGTTTGAAGCATTTCTTTATCTACATTAAAGATTTCTGCAAGATCCCCAGATAAAATGTGAACCTCATTACCATTGATTTGAATGATATCTCCGATAACATCATAATCCAAAGAGGTAACACCTGTTGGCACATCACTTAGTAAATCAATACGAGAGGCTCTTACTTGAGCTGGGAAACTTTCCATAATAACTTCAGCGAAAACATCGATTGATTGGCCAACTGTCAAATCCGTAAGATTGAAGTTTTTAACTGGATGGTTTGTTCCAATTACGAATTGACCACCATCGTTGTGGCTCGCCAGTATTTCCAACTCACCATTTTCAAGACGATTTAATTGATCAATGATAAGTGATAATTTTGTTTGATGGTTATAAGCTGCTAAAACATAAGATGATTCTTCTGAGAACGTGACAATATCAAATTCAAGTGTGAGATTATCTGAACGGTTTAATGCATCAGCAATATAAGCAATTAAATTTTCGTCACCAGTTGAAGCGACTAATTCACTGTCATCTTTTAATTGTATAATAATGTTACCTTCTTCTATACGAAGGATATCTCCAGTAACTCTATCAATTGTATTACCCATATTGGTATGTCTTACAGAAAAATCATCTATGATAAACGGCATCAGTGAATAGTCTGTTTCAGTTTCTTTTGTAACAGAAACAATTTGACCTAGATAAATTTCATTTAGATTACTATCTGAAACTTTAAAATCCTCCATAATATCACCAGTAAGAATTGTGACATTACCATCTTTAAATTCAATGACTTCTCCAACGGTTTCGTAGTCAGTATTAGTTGTACTAACTGTTTCATCTGTTTCGTCTGAAGTCGTGTTGATGGTTACATTCTTTTGTTCGTTATTGATTGTTTCACTCGCATTACCACATCCAGTCAATAATAATGCACCTGTTACTAATCCTATAAGTATATTTCTTTTATTCATTAAAAAACTCCTTTATATTCCCTATTAATTATTGGTGATACTCCTTTGACGCAATTGCCATGGAAAAGTTCCAAAAGATGAGAAAATGATTTTGGCTAAACATGTATAGTTTGTGGCTAAATAGGCTCGTATTTTGTCACATAGTATAAATTGTGCTATACTTTATTAGGAGTAAAAAAAAGGAGGGTAGAGACTACAACTGAATTCAAAGCGCCTGAACTGAGCAATCAGTTGACGAGGACAGGGTTTATCGAAATAATCGGCGGGTACCCTGTGGTGAACTCACACCATTAAAGATTGACAAAACTATCAAGTGATTGATAGGCCAATATCA
>Ga0209272_10000619_pt1 | contig 27500 bp, 22 predicted proteins | sample tdDd002_FD_187125 | JGI IMG/M metagenome (GOLD analysis project Ga0209272, IMG submission 187125) | Marine sediment microbial communities from the Atlantic coast under amendment with organic carbon and nitrate - tdDd00.2 (SPAdes)... | ecosystem: Environmental > Aquatic > Marine > Coastal >... | reverse complement strand
AGAGCCAGAGCCAGAGCCAGAGCCAGAGCCAGAGCCAGAGCCAGAGCCAGAGCCACCTGTTGCACCAGCCCCTGAGGCGGTCGCGAACGAGTTTGGCATCCCGCAAGATGAAGATTGGGACTTTGATGACGTTGACCTTAGCGCCCTTGAAGAGCCAGCTGAAACTGAGCCTGAGGCTCCGATTTCTGTTGAAGAAACCGCAGCAAGTGAAGAGCCTCCCATTGAAGAGGCGCCGGTTGCAGAAGCCGCGCCAGCAGAGCCGTCAACGGCGGAGTTTGCCGAGTTAAGCGATGATGAACTGGGTGAGTACGGTGAAGACGCCGCGCTTGAAGATGTTGCTCTTGAGCTAGATGAACTCGAAGATCCGATCATTGAAGAGCCCGCTATCGAGCCACAACTAGAGTCGCCAGCGCCTGCAGAGCAAGAGCCAGTCGAGAGTGAGCCTGCTTCTGTAGAACCAAGTGTTGAGCCAGCGCAGGCCGATCTTGCCGAACTAAGCGATGATGATCTAGGTGAATACGGTGAAGACGCCGCGCTTGAAGATGTGGCTCTTGAGCTAGATGAGTTCGAAGCACCAATCATTGAAGAGCCCGTTATCGAGCCACAACCAGAGGCGCCAGCGCCTGCAGAGCAAGAGGCTGTTGAGCAAGAGCCAGGCGAGAGTGAGCCTGCTGCTGTAGAACCAAGTGTTGAGCCAGCGCAGGCCGAACTTGCTGAGCTAAGCGACGATGAGCTAGGCGAATACAGCGAAGCTGACGCGTTAGGTGACATTGATTTAGAGCCGGCAATCGAAGAGGCGCCGCTTGCTGAACAAGCGCCAGCAGAGCCGCCAACGGCGGAATTTGCCGAGCTAAGCGATGATGAGCTGGGTGAATACGGTGAAGACGCCGCGCTTGAAGATGTTGCTCTTGAGCTAGATGAACTCGAAGCGCCAATCATTGAAGAGCCCGTTATCGAGCCACAACCAGAGGCGCCAGCGCCTGCAGAGCAAGAGGCTGCTGAGCAAGAGCAAGTCGAGAGTGAGCCTGCTGCTGTAGAACCAAGTGTTGAGCCAGCGCAGGCCGATCTTGCCGAACTAAGCGACGATGAGCTAGGCGAATACAGCGAAGCTGACGCGTTAGGTGACATTGATTTAGAGCCGGCAATCGAAGAAGCGCCGCTTGCTGAACAAGCGCCTGCGGAGCCGTCAACGGCGGAGTTTGCCGAGCTAAGCGATGATGATCTAGGTGAGTACGGTGAAAACGCCGCGCTTGAAGATGTGGTTCTTGAGCTAGATGAACTCGAAGAGCCAATCATTGAAGAGCCCGCTATCGAGCCACAACCAGAGGCGCCAGCGCCTGCCGAGCAAGAGGCTGCAGAGCAAGAGCCAGTCGAGAGTGAGCCTGCTGCTGTAGAACCAAGTGTTGAGCCACCACAAGTCGACCTTGCTGAGCTAAGCGACGATGATCTGGGTGAATACGGTGAAGACGCTGCGCTTGAAGATGTTGCTCTTGAATTAGATGAACTCGAAGAGCCAATCATTGAAGAGCCAGCTATCGAGCCGCAACCAGAGACGCCAGCGTCTACTGAACAAGAGCCAGTCGAGAGTGAGCCTGCCGCTGTCGAGCCAAGTGTTGAGCCACCACAAGTCGATCTTGCTGAGTTAAGCGACGATGAGTTAGGTGAATACAGCGAAGCCGATGCGTTAGGTGATATTGATTTAGAACCAGCCATTGAAGAAACACCGGTTGCCGAACAAGCATCAATTGAGCTTGCCGAGCTAAGCGATGATGAGCTGGGTGAGTACGATGAAGATGCCGCATTAGGGGATATCGACCTAGAGTCAGCGCAGCCTGATTCCGTTGCAGATGAACCAGCACCAGAGGTTGCGTTGGTCGCTGAGGCAACGTCTGCAGAGGCTCCCGAGCCGGAAATTGAGATCGCGCCAAGTACATCTGCAGAACCAAAATCGGCGAAAACGGCCCTTAGCGCGGATGAACTAAGTCAGTTTGACGAATCAGCAACGGTGGCAGAACTGCTAGCCGAACCTGAAGTCGACGACTTCCCTCGCTTTGACCAACCGCTCGATAGCACCACCATCGACAGCGCCGGCTTAGATATTGATGCCATGCTAGAGGTGGGGGGAGAAGATTGGAACGGCTTTAATTTAACCCCAGAGCAGCAAGCGTCAATATCAGAAGAGGTTCCAGAGGAAGAGCAAGAGGTTTGGGGCAACGTTGAAGCGCCTGAAGAGGCTCACCTTGATGAAGAAGATTGGTCTAACCAAGCCCATCTATCTAGCGAGGAAGAGGCCGAACCTGCCTTTATGAGCGTGGATGAGTTGATGGCGCAAGTTGAGATGGAAGAGGCAGAAGTAGAGAAGCCAGACCTAGACGCACAAGATCTTGAACTTGATGTGGGCCTAAATGAGTTCCCAGATGTGATTGGTGAAGTGGAGCCATTTGATGTCGACGATAACAGTGAAGCATCAGGCAAGTTAGATCTTGCTAAAATTTACATGGAAATGAACGACGGCGAAGGGGCGATTAAGTTGCTCGAAGAGGCGATAGTCTATGGCGACGACAGCGTTCGCCGTGAAGCTAAAGCGCTTATCGATAAGATCAACAATCAGTAACCATTAGCGAGAGTCATAATAATGCCAGCGAATGCAAATACGCTGGCATTTTTGTTTGTAGCCACTATAAGACTCTTTTGCTAGCTATTGAGCGCTAGCGGGGAAATGCTTATACTCGTGGCCGTTTTTAGATTTAGGGTGATAGAGAAATGCGTATTGCATTAGGCATTGAGTACGATGGTGCCAATTACTACGGCTGGCAGAAACAACGCGACGTAGTTAGCGTACAAGAGAAGCTTGAAAAAGCATTGTCTATTGTGGCAAATCACCCTGTAGAAGTGCAATGTGCTGGGCGTACTGACGCGGGCGTACACGGTACGGGGCAGGTCGTGCATTTTGATACGACATCGGTACGTAAGATGGCCGCGTGGACGATGGGCGTGAATACCAATATGCCTAAAGATATTGCCGTGCGCTGGGCCAAAGAAGTCCCTGATGAGTTTCACGCACGTTTTACCGCGACCGCGAGACGTTACCGCTACGTTATTTATAACCACGCTTATCGGCCTGGGATCTTAGCTAAAGGGATCAGCCACTATCATGGCGAGCTAGATGTGGAAAAAATGCATCAAGCGGGTCAGTACCTCCTTGGCGAGAACGATTTTACCTCGTTTCGAGCGGTTCACTGTCAGTCTCGCAGCCCGTGGCGAAACATGATGCACCTCAATGTAACCCGTCATGGTCATTATGTTGTGATCGACATTAAAGCCAACGCCTTTGTTCATCACATGGTGCGCAATATAACCGGTAGCCTTATCGCTGTTGGGCGAGGTGAGCAGAGCCCAGAGTGGATCGAATGGCTATTAGCCGCAAAAGACCGCAAATTGGCCGCTGCCACCGCCAAAGCAGAAGGTTTGTATTTAGTCAGCGTCGATTATCCTGAAGCGTTTGAGCTACCAGTGGAACCTATCGGGCCTATTTTCTTACCCGACCAACTGTAAATTGCTTCGTTTTTGATTTGGTAAGTTGCAAAACTGTGAACCAAACCAGTTGAAATGGTGCGAATTATTCCACATTGTTGGTGTCAGAGAATAGGTACAACCAGTTTTTGATCCACAGCGCGACATTATTGTGGTTTAATCCTGACGCAGATTCTAAATTTATATCTTTTGCAATGAGGCGAAAGAGTTGAGAGAAAAGGTCTTCCATGAGTTGGCTTGAAAAAATTTTTAATAAAAGCAGTATCGCGAGTTCGCGTAAAGCATCTATCCCTGAAGGGGTATGGACGAAATGTACCTCTTGTGAGCAGGTGCTATATCATGCTGAATTAGAGCGTAACCTAGAAGTATGTCCAAAGTGTGATCATCACATGCGTATGGGCGCTCGTCGTCGTTTAGAAGCATTTTTAGACCAAGATAACCGTGTGGAGCTGGCAACTGAGCTTGAGCCGCAGGATAAATTGAAATTTAAAGATTCCAAGCGTTACAAAGAGCGCTTATCGGTTGCACAGAAGAAGAGCGGCGAAAAAGACGCTTTGATTGTGATGCAAGGTGAGCTTCTTGGTATGCCTTTGGTGGCGTGTGCGTTCGAGTTTTCCTTCATGGGGGGCTCTATGGGCTCTGTTGTTGGTGCTCGTTTTGTTCGCGCGGTTGAAGCGGCAATTGAAAACAACTGTGGCTTGGTATGTTTTTCTGCCAGTGGCGGCGCGCGCATGCAAGAGGCACTGATGTCTCTGATGCAAATGGCCAAAACAAGTGCAGCGCTAGAGCGTCTATCGCAAAAAGGCTTGCCGTTTATTTCAGTGATGACCGACCCAACCATGGGGGGCGTTTCTGCAAGTTTGGCAATGCTGGGTGATATTAATATCGGTGAACCAAAAGCATTAATTGGTTTTGCTGGTCGTCGAGTGATTGAACAAACGGTACGTGAAGACCTTCCAGAAGGCTTCCAACGCAGTGAGTTCTTACTTGAGCACGGCGCTATCGACATGATTGTTGACCGCCGCGAAATGCGTCAGCGCATTGGTGGTTTGATAGCAAAAATGACTCACCATACCTCTCCGATGGTGGTATCGGTTAACGATTCTCCTAATCAGGCTGAATACGAAGTACCAGTTGCGGAAGAAAAAGAGTAAAGTACTCATAAAACAACCCCCTTTGGATTGGTTAGAGTTTTAATGAGTCAAAATACTGTACCTAAAGCCACATCGCCTCTATCGGTGTGGCTTCATTATTTAGAAAATATCCACACCAGTGCCATCGACCTTGGCCTAGAGCGTGTTCAGGCCGTTGCTGAGCGTGCTTCACTTATCAAACCAGCCCCAACTGTAATCACCGTTGCCGGAACGAATGGCAAGGGCTCGACGTGCGCATTAATGGAAGCCATTTTGCTCGACGCGGGTTATTCGGTTGGCGTTTACAGCTCCCCACACCTGATCCGTTACACCGAACGCGTGCGCATTAATGGCGAAGAGTTGTGTGAAGAAAAGCACAGCGCGGCGTTTGATTACATCGAGCAACAACGTGGTGAAACGAGCTTAAGCTTTTTTGAATACGGTACGTTAGCGGCGTTACGTCTGTTTCAAACGGAACAAGTACAAGTGGTTTTGCTTGAAGTTGGACTCGGTGGGCGACTCGATGCCACCAATGTGGTTGATCATGATGTCTCCGTTGTCACCAGCTTAGCGGTAGACCATGTGGATTGGCTAGGCGATGACATCAACGTGATCGGTTACGAAAAAGCCGGGATCTTCCGCTCTGGAAAACCGGCGGTATGCGGCCAACCTAAAGCCCCTGCGACTGTTGCGGCCCACGCCGATGACATCGGTGCCGACCTGCATCAAGTGGGGATTCAGTTTGATTATTCCATTCATGACAACCTATGGAACTGGAAGTCGGGCAACTTTGCCTTAGAAGACTTACCGGTTCCTGATCTGCCTTTGCCGAACGCGGCAACGGCGCTTATGGCACTCGGTTGCTCCGGTTTGGAACTGACCGACATGAATGTGGTCAATGGATTGAAGGCCGCGCGCTTGGAAGGTCGGATGCAAAAATTGGCCGATGAGCCAACGATTTTACTCGATGTTGCTCATAACCCGCATTCGGCGCAATATTTGGTGGATCGCCTCAAGCAGCAATATTTTAATCAAACCCTGCATGTTGTGGTGGCGATGCTACACGACAAAGACATAGAAGCGACGTTAGCGACGTTGGCACCACTCACCCCAGTTTGGTATCCAGCATCATTAGAAGGGCCAAGAGCGGCTTCTGCTGATACCTTAACGGCGCACCTGACCGACGTCGCAGGTCGTTTTGACAACCCGGTGAGCGCTTTTGAGGCGGCTCGTACCGCGGCAAGCAAGCGAGATGTGATCGTGGTGGTGGGTTCTTTTCACACGGTAGGGGCGGTATTAGCGCACTGGGATAAAGAAAGGGAGAGTAATGGCCAGTAAATTTCAAAGCCGTTTAGTCGGCACCATTATTTTGGTGGCGGTGGGAGTGATCGTATTGCCCGATGTCTTAGATGGCAAAAAACAGCATTTTCAGGAAGAGCTAGCCAGTATCCCGATTAAGCCGGTGCTTGAAAGCGAAGTCGAATCGTTCGAAGTGCTCGAACCCATCGAAGATGATATCGCGTTACCCGAGTCACCGGTTGAGGTGACCCTTGAAGCTGAAAGCAAAAATGATCAGCTAAAAGTGGTGGCGAAACCTGTTGCTGAGAAAAATGCCTATCAAGATAGCGCTTGGATCATTCAATTGATGGCGTTGAAAAACCTCGATAACGCTAAGAAACTAGTTGCTGATTTGCAAAAACGTGGCTATCAAGCACATATAAAGCAAGAAAACGGTTATTCACGAGTAATTATTGGCCCTGATGTTTCAAAGCCGAAATTGGAGCGACAAATTAAAGAGTTGCAGAAAATTACCGGTGCAAAAGGTCAATTGCTCAAATTTAAACCACTAAACCCATAAGAAAACGTTTGCGTCGCGCGTTTTTCTGTTAAAATGCGCGCCAACTTAAGATGTGTATCAGATGATTTGGATAGATTTTGTCATTTTAGGGGTGATCGGCCTGTCGGCTTTGATCAGTTTAGTTCGTGGCTTCGTTAAAGAAGCATTATCACTGGTAATTTGGTTTGGCGCCTTTTTTATCGCCAGTCAGTACTACGCTAAATTAGCGGTGTATTTCACCAATATCCAAGATGATATGTTTCGCAATGGCGCTGCCATCGCAGCACTGTTTATCGCAACCCTTGTGGTGGGTTCACTTGTGAACTACGTGATAGGGCAGTTGGTGCAAAAAACCGGTTTGTCGGGAACCGATCGCATTTTAGGTGTCGTCTTTGGCGGCCTTAGAGGCGTATTAATAGTTTCGGCACTCCTGTTTTTTATCGATGCATTTACTGCATTACCAAGTTCCGAGTGGTGGAAAGGCTCGCAGTTGATCCCAGAGTTTAGTCGGGTCATTGCTCCGTTTTTCGACCACTTACAACAAACTTCTAGTTTTTTGACTGGCGCGGTATAGCGCCAGCAAAGTCGCAAACCGAGGATTTAAGACATGTGTGGTATTGTTGGAATCGTGGGTACAACCCCTGTAAATCAGTCTATTTATGACGCTTTGACTGTGTTACAGCATCGTGGCCAGGATGCCGCTGGTATTATTACCATCGAAAGCAATCGTTTCCGTCTTAGAAAGGCGAATGGTCTAGTCAAAGATGTATTTGAAGCAAAACACATGCAACGCCTTCAAGGTACGGTTGGTATTGGCCATGTTCGCTACCCGACAGCGGGCAGTTCAAGTGCTTCAGAGGCGCAGCCTTTTTACGTAAACTCCCCTTACGGCATTACGCTTGCGCACAACGGCAACCTGACTAACGCACATGAACTGCGTGATTCGTTATTCGAAACGGCGCGCCGCCATGTCAACACCACTTCAGACTCTGAAGTGTTGCTTAATATCCTTGCCCACGAAATCGATGTTGCCAAAGAGGTAACAAAAGAAACGGTATTTTCTGCGGTTGCCAATGTCCACCGACAAATCCGTGGTGCATACGCGGTAACGGCAATGATCATTGGCCACGGTATGGTGGCCTTTCGTGACCCGAATGGCATTCGTCCACTTTGTTTAGGTAAGCGCGAAGTTGAGGGTGGCTGTACTGAGTACATGGTCGCTTCTGAATCGGTGGCACTAGACGCCGTCGGTTTTGACTTTGTTCGTGATGTCGCGCCGGGTGAAGCTATCTACGCCACGTTTAACGGCGAGCTTTACACTCAGCAATGTGCCGAAAACCCACAAGTAAACCCATGTATCTTTGAGTTTGTTTACTTTGCCCGCCCTGACTCATTTATCGATAAAGTGTCGGTATACAGCGCGCGCGTTGAAATGGGTAAAAAATTGGGTGAAAAGATCAAGCGCGAGTGGGACGAACTTGATATCGACGTGGTCATTCCAATTCCTGAAACCTCTTGTGATATTGCGTTAGAAATTGCTCAGTTGATTGAAAAACCATATCGCCAAGGCTTTGTTAAAAACCGCTACGTTGGCCGTACCTTTATTATGCCTGGTCAGCAACAACGTAAGAAATCCGTTCGTCGTAAACTGAATGCGATTCGTTCTGAGTTTAAAGGAAAAAATGTTCTACTGGTCGATGATTCGATTGTCCGTGGCACAACGTCAGAGCAAATCATCGAAATGGCCCGTGATTCGGGGGCGAAGAACGTCTATATGGTGTCAGCGGCACCTGAAGTTCGTTTCCCGAACGTGTATGGTATTGATATGCCGAGCGCGAACGAGCTGATTGCTCACGGCCGTGATAACGACGAGATTTGCCAGATGATCGGTGCTGATGCACTCATGTTCCAAAGCTTGGAAGATCTCGTGGCTGCGGTTGGTACGGGTAACCAAGATATCGCTCGCTTTGAGACATCGGTATTTAACGGTGAGTACGTAACCGGTGATGTAAACCAAGAGTACTTGGACTTCCTTGAATCGCTGCGCAGCGATGACGCTAAGTATCAGCGCGACATTCAGCAAGATCTTGCCAGTTTAGAGCTGCATAACGAGGGCGCATAATCGCCTTAGTTAACAGCCAATAAAAAGCCAGAGCAATGCTCTGGCTTTTTATTTGATCGTAACGACGTTGACTATTTTATCGAGTGCTGGCTGAAAAAGTCGATAAATAAGCGGACTTTTTCTGGTTGGTGGTCTTTGTGGTTATACAACATATAGACCTCACGAGGGTTAGCGCTCCAACCATCAAGCACGCGGACTAACGCGCCTCTTTCAATATGATTGTTGATCATTGCGTTGGGCATAAGCGTTATCCCAAGGCCGGCTAAACAAGCACGGCGCACAACGTTCAGTTCGCTTGCTTCTAAGCGACCACGCTCGTTAATGACAACCGTTTCACCTTCATTGTTGGTGAGTTGCCAGCGCATCAAAGGGCGACCTTTGAGCAGTGAATGTTCGCGAAGATCTTCTGCATGAGTCAGCGGGCGATGCTGTTTCAAATAGTCTGGGCTCGCGACCAGTACATCTTTGACTGAGTTGATCTTACGTGCAATCAGGCTGGAATCCCGTTGTGGGCCCACTCTAAAAATTACGTCCCATTCCGTTGGGTCTAGCTGATCGGCTTGGTTAGTCATGGTCAGCTCAAGCCGAATGTCGGGGTACTGCACCATAAACTCATTCAATAAAGGCATGATCATGCGTTTAGTGATGTTCGATGGTGCAGAAATACGCAGCTTGCCCGAAGCGCCACGACAGTCATCAGTAATAAATTCAGCTGTATTCGCCAGCTGCTTAAGCAGAGGGGAACACTCTGCATAAAAGCGTTCGCCAGCTTCCGTTAACGCCAACTTACGCGCGTGGCGATTTAGCAGGCGTAAATTTAAAGAGTCTTCGAGTGCTTGGATTCTTCGAGTAATGGTGGCTACAGGGATCATAGTTTTGCGAGATGTCGCAGTGTAGCTGCCATTTTCAATCACAAGGCGGAACAGATTTAGGTCGTCTAGTTTCATTGTTGGGACACAAAAGTAATGCCGAGCTCAGAAGTGTAACCTATGTTTGCAGATTAAGGTTGTCTCAAGTCAACATTTTTGCCGCGATAGTGTTCAATGACTTAGACATAAATCGTTTGTTTTGCGGCACAGGTACGGTTTATTGATGTCGATTAAGGTTGAGAAAGTAGCCAAATGTAGCTACGTTTTAATGAAGTAATAATAATAATAATAGTTGTTGGCGGTCTTGAGGTCGGTTTTATGATTAAGTCCATAATGAATGATAAACACACACAGCATCAAATGGTTACACAAACACAACTAGGAGAAGCGGTTGTTATGGTTGTCGATGATGATGCGATTTTTCGTCGTATGATCAGTGGCTTCCTTTCGAAGCTGGGTTACAAAGTGATCGAGGCCGTCAATGGGTTAGATGGTCTACAAAAGTTACGGGTGCAAGTGCCAGACTTAGTGATCTCTGACTTATCCATGCCTATTTTAAATGGAATTGAATTTGCAGAGGAGGTCTCCTGGGAGTATCCGTCGTTACCGATGATTGTCGTTTCAGCAACCGAAGAGATGTCGGATGTTGCTCGAGCGCTGCGATTTGGCATAAAAGATTTTTTAACTAAGCCGATCACGGATCTCAATAACCTCAAAGACGCGATTGAAAACACCATTATTGATGCCGAAGAGATGGATGCGGACCAGCGAGATTTTGCTAGTCAATGGTTTCGAGTGGATGAAAATGGTGAATTGCCCGAAGAGCAGGAGCTGCATTGGCATTTAAGTGAACTGCAAGACAACCCGAACATGGCTCGTCAGCTACTTGAAGCCTTATTACCCGATCGCGATGCGTCCCAAGGCGGTTGGAAGTGTAACTATCGATTATTGCAAGCTTCTGATGAACTGCCGTTAGTGGTCGATTACGCTTGGATCATGGAAGGTCAGTTTGTTTTCTATATTGTGGATTCGGCCTCTGGGGGCGAGTCTTCTGTCGCAACGACGCTGCTTATCCGCGCGCTGTTTAATGACTACCTAAGAAATCAATCTCATGAGCTAATTAACTTAAAGCATTTGCTGGGTGTCATAGAGCAAGGGATCACCTGTTCAGATTACGCGTCTCCAATCAATGGTTTATTCGGCGTTGCGGATATGACCGATGGTTCGATCAACATTTTATCGACCGGTCTTGAATGTGTTTGGTCGAATGGCTGTATTACCTCTCATATCTTGGCGGGCCCCATGATAGGTGATGGCTGCTTGAGAGAGCCGCTATTCCAGCACTTGAGCATGGCGGGTGGTGGTCAGTTGAATCTCAATAAATTGGGTAGTGTCAGCTTTAGCCTAGATATTTCCCCAAATGCCCCTCAGTAGTAGGGGCTGCGCTTTCTTTTTGATTTATTTCCCGTATTGTTATGCCTAACAAACACCATTAATGTGGCGGAGCTGATGCCTGCCCACTGCAGCGAGCAAGGAGTCGGTTATTGCGATTAAGCGCGCGTTTTATAACGTGATTGGTGGTTTAGCTCTCGTGCTGGGATTAATTGGTATTCCTTTACCAATATTGCCAACCACTCCCTTTCTTTTACTTGCCAGTGCCTGCTTTATGCGTGGTAGCCCTAGGTTTGATCGTTGGCTGCATAGCCACCCAACTTTTGGGCCAATCATTACCAATTGGCATCGGCATGGCGCGGTCACTCGCACTGTGAAACAAAGAGCGTATTGGTTTATCGCCTTCAGCTTTGCTCTATCGATTACCATTGCGCCACTCATGTGGGTCAAGGGGCTCTTGCTTGTCATCCTTGTGGTCTTGATCACTTGGTTTCGTCGCATTCCTATCCATGATCCGGTTGCCGACAACTAAGAAAATCACTAACATTAGCGAGAAGTGTGCCCGCTCTATATAGTGGGCGTTGTTTTTTATTGTCTACAGAAAACATTTGTGGATAACAAGGATAGAGTGTTGCCAATTAGAGTGACCGTGAAATCGGCCGTTTGGCAGCCAAAATAAAAAGACGATTATTATGACAGAACAGACCATCGCCCAGATCAAAGCGAGCATTAAAAGCATTCCAGATTACCCAAAAGCGGGGATCCTATTTAGAGACGTCACCAGCCTAATGGAAGATCCTGCGGCTTACCGCGCGACGATCCAACTCTTGGTCGAAAAGTACCAAGGTATGGGTTTTACTAAGGTTGTCGGTACAGAAGCGCGCGGATTCCTATTTGGTGCCCCGCTTGCTATCGAGCTTGGTGTTGGTTTTATTCCGGTACGTAAGCCGGGTAAATTGCCACGTGAAACTGTCGCTCAGTCTTACCAACTTGAGTATGGTACGGACACGTTAGAAATTCATACTGACGCGATTGTCGCAGGTGACAAAGTCTTGATGGTGGATGACCTTTTAGCGACTGGTGGTACCATTGAAGCGACAACTAAGCTGATCCGTCAACTTGGCGGTGAAGTTGAGCACGCTGCTTTTGTTATCAACCTACCTGAAATTGGCGGTGAAACTCGCCTGAAAGGTTTAGGTCTAAACGTTTACAGCATTTGTGAGTTTGAAGGTCACTAATTCCCTAAGCTAAAAGTGTGAAGCCCAGAGCTTCGCACTTTGCTGTTCGCTTTGAGCTCTTAGACTTAGCTTTTAGCACTTAGCTTTTAGTACTTCTTCCCCCCTAACCGGATATTTTAAATGAGCTATTTAGCCTTAGCGCGCAAGTGGCGTCCTAACCAATTCGACCAAGTCGTCGGCCAGGCCCACGTTTTAACTGCATTGGAAAATGCACTTAAGCAAAACCGTCTCCACCACGCTTATTTATTTAGCGGTACTCGAGGAGTAGGGAAAACTTCGATTGGACGTTTATTTGCTAAAGGACTGAACTGCGAAACCGGCATTACCGCCACGCCATGTGGACAATGTGATACCTGCCGAGAGATAGATGAAGGGCGCTTTGTTGATCTATTGGAGATTGATGCAGCGTCGCGCACCAAGGTAGAAGATACCCGCGAACTGCTGGATAACGTCCAGTACAAACCCGCGCGTGGACGCTTTAAAGTTTACCTGATTGACGAAGTTCACATGTTGTCTCGTCATAGCTTTAATGCTCTGCTTAAAACACTAGAAGAACCACCAGAATATGTAAAGTTTTTGCTGGCGACCACCGATCCGCAGAAACTACCGGTTACCATTTTATCGCGCTGCCTTCAGTTTCACCTCAAGCCGATAAGTGTTGACGAGATCCATTCGCAACTCGACCATATCCTTGCTCATGAACAAGTGAGTGCAGAGGCGCGTGCCTTGAGTATGATCTCTCACGCCGCCGACGGCAGTATGCGTGATGCTCTGAGCCTAACCGATCAAGCCATCGCGCTTGGCAACGGTGTTATTGGCAACGATATTGTCTCGAATATGCTTGGTACACTCGATACCGATCAAGCGCTTTATCTTCTGCAGGCCATTAGCAAAAAACAAGCTGAAGGCGCGATGCAAGCGCTTGAGCACATCGCTCAAAACGGTGTAGAGTGGGACGGTTTATTGCAGCAACTGGCGGCCCAGTTGCATCGAATTGCGATGTTCCAAGCCCTGCCAGCTACGCTGGACAAAACCCAACCCGACGCCGAGCAGATAGAGCAGTTGGCTTTGTCGTTGTCGGCGCAAGATGTGCAGCTTTACTACCAGATCTGTTTAAAGGGTCGCCAAGACGTCCCGCTAGCTCCTACCCAGCGTATGGGTATCGAGATGGTGGTACTGAGAATGATGGCGTTTAAGCCCGTTGCGCAGCAGGCGCAGCCTATTGAGGTCGCTCCATCAGTTGCGCAGCCAGTTCAAGCTCAACCAGCTCAGCAAGTGCAGCGCACCGCTCCAGCAGCGCAAAACACTCAGCCACGCGCTATTCCGGTGATTAACCCTGCGGCTACGCCAAATCGGGCACCTGCGCCACCTGCGAATGCCGCGCCGGCTGCTCAAGAGCCGAATTACGCGCCGCAACCACCAGCGTACGATCCGCAAGAGATGATGCCGCCGGAATACGGCCAATATGATGAGCCGGGGATGTCATCTCAGCCGCCAATGATGGGCAATGAGCCAACTCAGGCCGCCCCAGCGTCAGCCCCAGCGGCGAGAACGCCGGTATCTGGTTTAAGGCACCAACTGCGTAGCCAACGAAATAGCGCGAATCAAGCCGGGGCTAACCCGACTGGTGGCGTAAAAAAGACTAGTGCGACCTCTGCAAAGAAAAAGCAGTCGGCGATTGAGCGTATCGCTCAACGAGCGCCTTCTGGGCAGGTGTCGCGTACTGAGCAGCCAGCGATTACTGATAAAGTCAAACAAAATGAACCTTATCAGTGGAAACCTAGCCAAGAAGTTAAGCTTGAAGTTAAAAAAGAGCTGACGCCAAGCGAGATCAAAAAAGCGCTAGAGCATATCAAAACGCCAGAGATGGCGGCAAAGTTAGTTCAAGAGTCGATTGATCAAGATCAATGGACGGCGTTAATCAGCAAGCTAGATACAGCCAAGCTGGTTGAGCAATTGGCACTAAACTCATCGTTTAAGCAGCAAGGTAACGATATTCAGCTTACTTTGAGGCAAAGCCAAGCGCATTTGAACACCGATAAAGCTCAGCGCGATTTGGCCGAGGCGATAAGTGCGGTATTAGGCGAAGCGTGCCAACTCACCGTACAAATTGGTGAAGAGGGGCAAACCCCACTGGAGTTAAGAGAGACCTTGTATCAAGGAAAGCTTGAACAAGCGCATCAGAGCTTAAGTGACGACCCTCATGTACAATTTATTCAAACCCGTTTTGTTGCCGAGCTGGATCGCGATAGCGTAAGGCCGATTTAACAAAGCTGGTTTAAACAAAGCTGGTTTAAACAAAGCAACTAATCCTGTGAGGTCGAATTGATTTTATTGCGCATGCGTTGATTTATTGCGAATAAGGTCAATTGCGGCTTAACTTAGTGAGTTAGAGGTTGAAAGCGAGAGCGATTAACCCCATAACTAACTTATAACCCAATAACACCAGAGAGAATGACAATGTTTGGTAAAGGCGGTATGGGCAACTTGATGAAGCAAGCCCAGCAAATGCAAGATCGTATGCAAAAAATGCAAGACGAAATCGCGAATATGGAAGTAACTGGCGAGTCTGGTGCTGGCCTAGTTAAAGTAACCATCACTGGTAGCCACAGCGTACGCCGTGTTGATATCGACGAAAGCTTGATGGAAGACGACAAAGAAATGCTAGAAGACTTGATTGCTGCTGCATTCAACGACGCTGCACGCCGTGTTGAAGAAACGCAAAAAGAAAAAATGGCTTCTGTGACTGGCGGTATGCAACTACCACCAGGCATGAAAATGCCTTTCTAATTCTGAGTTGATCAAACGAAGTAGATAAAAAATGCGTACCAGCCATATGCTGGAACAATTGATGGAGGCCTTACGTTGCTTACCTGGGGTTGGCCCCAAGTCGGCGCAGCGTATGGCCTTTCATTTGTTACAGCGAGACAGAAAAGGTGGCCTTCAATTGGCCGAGGCGTTATCACAAGCCATGACAGAAATTGGTCATTGCAGTGAATGCCGAACGTTTACCGAAGAAGACACCTGTCATATTTGCTTGAACCCGAAAAGACAAGAAAACGGTCAGCTGTGTGTGGTGGAAAGCCCATCAGATATTGCCGCGGTTGAAGCAACCGGTCAGTTTTCTGGGCGTTATTTTGTCTTGATGGGGCACCTGTCTCCATTAGACGGAATTGGCCCAAGTGACATTGGTCTCGATATCCTCGATTTCCGCCTACGTCATGGTGATATATCGGAAGTGATTTTGGCGACCAACCCAACGGTAGAAGGTGAAGCGACCGCGCACTATATCGCTGAGCTTTGCCATGCCCACGAAGTCAATGCCACGCGTATTGCTCATGGCGTACCAATGGGAGGGGAGCTCGATCTTGTAGATGGCACGACCTTGTCTCACTCGTTGCTCGGGCGACAAAAGTTATAAAAAATGCCGCTGTTGGTAAACAGCGGCATTTTTATGTTCACTTTAGCCTAAAATGATACCGAGATCTGATAGCTCGGATTGATGAGACGGCTTCGTTCTTCGGCAAGGTGCTTGCGTTCTTCTTTCAGCTGCTTACGCTTATCGCTGTCCATATTATCGTCATGCTTTAGTTGCCAGTCGATACTTTCCAGCTCGGTTTTGATCTCTTTCAAGCGCTGTTTGCGTTCATACACTTGGTAGCCGAGGGTGTATTGTTTGACAAATTGTTCGCTGGCACATACGCCGTGATAGGTTTCGCCCGCCACACCGACACGATAGCCATTTTCTGGCGCGCAGTAGACTTTATTACCCAATTTGTGGCCATGCTGCCACGCGTTTTGATTGACCGGAAATCCAGCCTCGCCACAGTCTTTGATATAGTCACTCACCCGCGATTGATCTAAACCGGCTCTGCCATCGTTGTACCCGATCGTTTGCCAATCGGCAACTTGGCACTCTTCTGGGCTCATGGAGGTGCAGCCAGCCAATAGCGCGGCGCTTAGTAACAGTGTCCCCATTAGGGTTTTATTTATCATAGTAATATCTAGCAAGCTTTATAAAGTAGCCTGCCATAATATCAGTTGATCATGGCAGAGGGAATACGATCAAATATTGGCGTAGATCAGGTGATTTGCTCTAGCTCTGTGAGCGTTCTCATCGCGTGTTCATTAGTGCTGCCACAAATGGTTGGGCAGGCTTTAAACATGTGACATACCTTAGGGCGCTCTGGCTTGCCAAACAGCTTACATAGGTTTTCATCGTTGAGTTGAACGCAGCGAACGCCAGCGGGTTTGCCTTTTTCCATGCCTGGAATCGACGAGGAAATACTCGGGGCGATACAGCACGCACCGCAATGCAGTCTACATTCCATCATTCAACCTTAGGTCGTTATTGGGTGAGAGAGTCAGTTGGGGCGCGATAATAGCAGATTTTGCCATTGAGTCCATTAGGGTGAAAAATAATCTTGCTTGAATTTTGCCCTTGAGAGGGGTATAAATCGCTCCCCACTATTTAACGAAGTAAAACCTCATGACAGAACAATTTTGGCAAGCAAAGACATTAGAACAAATGACCGAAACCGAGTGGGAGTCATTGTGCGACGGTTGTGGTAAGTGTTGCTTGCACAAACTCATGGACGAAGACAGCGACGAGGTGTACTACACCAATGTTGCGTGCAGCTGGTTAAATAGTAAAACTTGTTCTTGTAAAGACTACCCAAACCGCTTCACCTCGGGTGAAGAGTGCTTAAAACTTAGTCGAGAAAAGATCAGCGAATTCCACTGGTTACCAGAAACCTGCGCCTACCGCCTGCTATCAGAAAACGCAACGCTTCCAGCATGGCACCCGCTGATCACCGGCTCAAAATCTGCCATGCACGCCGAAGGCGAGAGCGTGCGTAATAAAGTGGTGTATGAGATTGATGTGGTGGATTGGGAAGACCACATTTTGAACCACCCTAACCGATAAGGGTAGATGTGGTAAGGAGCAGCGAGTCTCTGCTCCGTCAATATCAAACGAACTGAGCTGTCTCGCAGCTCGGATTCTCTACCTTGATGCCGAATGGTATTGGCTAACTGTACCAGTAACGGGTCATGATTACGGGGTATCAGGTATAAAACCTTCTTGCCGTGATTACGACAAGAAGGCTTTAGTTCAGTAAGCTATTTTATAGCCTAAAGATCACGCTTTATACTTTAAACATGCTAATGGCGCTGCTTAAGCGTGATGCCATCGTGTTTAATTCATCCGCAGTCCGGACATTTTCCTGTACATCATTTGCAGTGCTAGCCGCTAGATCGTTCACGCTTACAACATTCTCATTAATCTCAGCGGCAACACTAGATTGCTCTTCAGCTGCAGTCGCAATTTGGTTATTCATGTCTTGAATTGTTTTAATCTCGCGTTCAATCGTTGAAAGAGCATGGCTTGCATCATCCGATTTTCCAAGTGTTTGTTGCGCATTATTTGAATTCTCGGTCATTAAGCCAACAGAGCGTGACGCTTGTTCCTGCAACTTCTCAATCATCGACTGAATTTCATTGGTACTTTGTTGCGTTTTTGTTGCTAAACTGCGAACTTCATCAGCAACGACAGCAAAACCTCGACCATGTTCACCTGCACGAGCCGCTTCAATTGCTGCATTTAGTGCTAGCAAGTTCGTTTGGTCAGCAATACCGCGAATAACATCTAAAATACCACCTACATTTTCGGTCTCAGTATGGACGTTCGTGATGACTTCTTGAACTTGACCAATATCGCGAACCAAACGAGTAATTTCTTCATTCATTTGACTTACAACCTGTAGCCCTTGAGCAGAGCTTTGACTCGCATCATCCGAAGAGCTTGATGCTTCAACAGCATTTTGTGCGACTTCGTTTACGGTTGCAGCCATTTCATTCATCGCAGTAGCAACTTGCTCTAACTGCATCATCTGTGATTTAGATGAAGTGTCCACTTTCGAAGAAGATACACCTAACTGATTAGATACCTCAATTAAGTGAATTGATGATTCATTGATGTCCGAAATAATCTTCTTAAGATTGTTTGCCATGGCAACGGTTGAGCGATAAACCCCAACACTATTACTATCAAGTTGGGGAATACTCGTTAAGTCACCACTTGCAATTTTATCAACGAGTGCTTCAATCTCTTTGGGTTCACCACCAATTGGAACGTACATTAACTTCGTGATTAGGAGATAAACGCCAGCGACACCAAATACGATAAAGAATAAACCGGAAATAATGTTTACTTTAACTGCTGAGTTAGAGGTTGCGTTAATATCGTCCCATTGTGCCCAAGCCCATACTGTCCAATGAAGCGATTCAATTTTTGATGATACAACATAGAAATCACCTTTTTCTGGCACCGAATAAGTATGTTCACTGCTCAACTTATCAGCATGCTGTTTGAAGGTTGGTCGTAAGTCAAACAAGTTCTTACCTACAAATTCGGAGTAACTTGCCGCCATGGTAAAACCATCTTCACGAGCAACAAAAATATTAGGCTCCGAAGATAATTCATTTACATAATCGGTAATGTCGCTCATTTTTAGGCTCATACCAACAATGGCTGCTATCTTTCCATTTTGTTTAATTGGTACAACAAAGGCCATAGTTAAATGACCGGTGCTCGCCAAAAATGGATTGGTTACGGTTCGATCTGCGCCTTTCATTCCTTTGACAAACCATTCACGCTGTTTTTGTTTTGCATTGAAATTAGGAATTAGGCCTCTGTTTGATGCATCGTAAGTCGCACCATCCGGTAAACCAATAAACATATTCAATGCTTGCATACGACTCGCACTCTCAACTAACAATCTAAGTGCTTTGTCATCGATTTTTACTTCTCCCTGCTCAACATCAATAGCTGAAGCTAAGCTCTCTAGTGCCGTAAAGTATCCATCCACACGCCCTTCAACTGACTTCGCGATTAAAAATGATTTATTCGACAAATTGTTACGATAATCACGTGTAGATGAATCGTTGACTTGTGTGTAGCTTAGGCTGGATAAAACTAAAATAATCAGGACAATAAGTATCCCGATTGATAGCATTAATTTATTTCGTGCGCTCATTGGTTCTCTCTACTTTTAAGTATTAACTGTAACGACTATACAGAGCGAAGTATTATCATTCAGTTGTGATGTCTACATTTTTAACAATTTCCGGGTTGTCCATGCTATATAATTGATTGGCTTTGTGAATGGATGGCGCCCAGTTGGGGTGGGGTAGTAAATTTAGCCTAAGTTTAGGGTGTCTCCTCCTTACATGTCATTAACAAATGGGGCGTAAGCTGGACTTTATTTATTCCACAAGCACAGTATAGAGACGCGGATCAGGTCATTAGACGCAGCCTGAGATACTGTGAGGTAGATATCAGCCTAAAACACTACATGCCGAGAATCATTCCTCGCGCTCAAATGCGATTGCCTTTTCGAAAAGGAGAGGTGACTCGAGCAGATGTCGAGTGGCTATAAGTGAAATGCCTTAGTAATGGTATTGAGCGCGATCATGGTCTATTAAAGCAAACTACACACGTTGGTCTGCTATGAGTGGTTTGGCATCAGTCTCTTGATGCCGAATTGCATTGGTAAGCTGCACCAGCAACAAAACCCCTGTCACCGCAAGCCCTATTCCGATCCCTGCCCAAATTCCCGCTAGATCATAACGCGACATGAGCCACCACGCGGCAGGTAGGCCAAACAGCCAATAGCCAATGGCGGTCATCACCGTCGGACCAACCACAATCTTCATTCCACGTAGCAGGTTGATGGCGAGCAGTTGCCATGCATCCACAATAAAGCTCAATGCGACCACCCAAATAGAGGCTGACAGTAAGTCAATCATCACAGGGTCGGTTAAACCAAAGAAAGCCGCTACCATCTCCGGCCAGATAATGAACGCGGCCGACAAGGTGATGCTAAGCACTGTGACCAAGATAAAGCTTTTAAAAGAGGTTTGCTTGATGCCTTGCATGTTTTGGGCGCCAAAATCGCGGCCAACTAAAATGGCCGCCGCTTGTGAGAAGCCGAAATTAATATTCCAAGTAAAGCTTAAGCATTGCAGCAGGATTTGATGCATCGCTAAACTAGCGATGCTGATGGTACCTGCCAGCAACGTGCCACCGTAAATGAGCCCATGCTCGAGCAGTGCGGCGATGGCGATCGGTAGGCCCATGACCAATAACGGCTTGATGAGGGAGAGCGAATACTCTTCAAGGTTGAGCCACGGTGCAAAAGAGGCGTAATCAGCGCGTTTAAATACCCACACTGCATACCCCATCATGACCAGCAAAGCTGAAATGGCTGTCCCCGCGCCAAGGCCAGCAAGACCAAAGCCAAGCGGGAAGGCGAGCAGGTAACTGATGGGAACATTCAGTATGACCGTGGCCACCGACATCACCATAATCGAGCGCACGTTACCGAGTGCGCTGGTGAGGCCCCGCAGCACCAGCAGTAGCAAAGAGGGCAGCATGGCCCATTTTAGGGCGTCGACGTATTGCATGGCTAAGTCGACGACCTCAGGCGGTTGCTTGGCCATGAGTAGCACCGTTGGGGCGAAAACAAACAGCAACATCAACACCGCTGAAAGAAGAACAGAAAGCAATATTGCGCCTTTAAGTGCCAGACGTATCTGTTGATTTCCAAACTCTGGGCGAGACACGCGCTGGCCGTAGGCGATAGCAATAAGGTTCGCGACGCAGCCAACGGTACTGCTGGCAATAATGAACAGCATAAAATAGATCGAGGCACCCAAGCCACCCGCAGCAATGGCTTCCACGCTAATACGCGACGTCATCCATACATCGGTTAAGACCAATGCCATGGCAATTAATTGCGATATGATGAGTGGGAATGCGAGTGAGAGTATTTTTTTCATGTTGACCTCTGGTTGATTAATGGCACTTTAGAGGTTCAAGGGTTCGCATTCAACTAACATTTATGTCACTCTGGTATTCGATATACTCATGCGAGTGGATTATGACGCCTTACCCAAATTTACCTTATTCACATAATGGCCTGAAAGCATTTGAAGCGGTTGCAAGGCTGATGAGCTTTACGCTAGCGGCCGATGAACTCAATGTTACTCAAAGTGCCGTGAGCCGGCAGGTTAAGCAGCTTGAGGATGAGCTGAATGCATCCCTAATCGTGCGTAAGCACAGATCAATTGAGTTAACGTTAAAGGGGCTGCAGCTTTATAAAACTCTGCGTGACAGTTATCAGTCAGTAGAGTCGCTGCTCGCTTCTTGGCAAGAGCCAGAGCGTAAGCGAATTGTGATTAAAGCGACGCTCAGCTATGCGACGCGAGTGCTCATTTCAAAAGCGCGCGAGTTGAATGAGCGCTACTCTGAACATGAAATCGTCATCATTCCCGCGATAGAAGAAGATGAGTGTTTAAATACCCCCGACTACGATTTATTGATCTTTCATTCCCGGTTAAGAGGTCACTATCAAGGCCAAAGTGACATGTTCTTTTTACGCGAAGAGTTCATGGCACCAGTGTGCGCAGCCAGCGTGGCAGAAGGTCGCCCCGACATCGCATCTATTCTCACCTTGCCCCGCATTCATCCAACGCTTGACCATCAAGATTGGAAGATGTGGTTAGCCGAAGTGAAACCGGAGCAAACTCACCCTGTTCGCGATATGACGTTTTTTACCTTAGATCTGGCACTGAGCGCTTGCTTATCAGGCCAAGGGGCTACCGTAACGGATTTGTTGCTGATCCTTCCTGAGCTGGAAAGAGGCTACTTTTGCTGCCCGCAAGGCGTCAACATTCAACATAGCTCGTGGCAGTATTTTTGCCATCAACGTACTCACAGCCCCGAAATTGATGAGTTGATTGAGTGGTTAAAACAAGACACCGAGAAAGACATTCGTCAGCTCAAGCGCTTGGCTCAGCAATATCAATGGCAAGGTGTCATTAGCGGCTAGCAAAGCGGGGGACATTAATTGGGTCAAGAAAAGGCATTTGCCACGCAATAAAAAAGAGAAGCTCAGGGAGCTTCTCTTTTCGTTACCGTATTGATTTAGTCGGCAGGTTATAGCTTTTTCGAGGCGAAGCCTGCGAGAGCGATAATGCCCAGCCCCATCAACATGATTTCACCTTTGCCGCTGTCAAAGCCTGCTTTGATGCCGCTGAAAGCGACGATAGCGATAGCAAATGGGATCACGTATTTTACTAGGTTGTACCACAGACCAAACAGTGGGAAAGATACTTTACCGTCGTTAGTGATCTCTTTTTCAAGCTCGGCGCGGTTTAGTCTCCAGCCTGCGAAGATACATAGCAACATACCGCCAACCGCGAGGAAGATCTTATCCGTTAATAGGTCGAAGATGTCAAATGCGCCCGTACCAAACAGTTGTGGCCCCACGCCGCCAAGTGATAGTGATGCAAACACACACAGTGACGCCATGACGATAGTCGCTGAAAGCACGGCCGTAGGGCGGTTCATGCCTTTCTCATCGATTAGGTAAGACACCACCACTTCAAGAAGTGAAATCGAAGAGGTTAACGCCGCAACACTCAAGCCAATGAAGAACATCAGTGCGAACAGTAGGCCAACAACGCCACCCATTTCAGCAAAGAGCTGAGGCACAACAACAAATACCAGACCAGGGCCCGCTGCAGGTTCCATGCTAAACGCGAACATAGCTGGGAACATAGCAACACCGGCTAGAATAGCAACGCCAGTATCCATTGCGGTTACCATTGCGGTGGTTTGAACTAGGTTCTCTTTCTTCTTCAAGTAGCTGCCGTACGTGATCATACAACCCATACCTAAGCTAAGGGAGAAGAACGCTTGGCCCAGCGCCGCTAATACCACACTGCTGTCGACTTTAGAAAAGTCTGGCTTAAATAGGAACTCAAGACCGGCGCTCGCGCCCGGTAGCGTCATACCTTTAACCGCAACCACGATTAAGATAATGAACAGCAATGGCATTAAGATCTTACCGGCTTTTTCAATCCCGCCAGAAATCCCTTTAATCACCACAACTACATTTAATAGCAGGTAAAGACCCATCCACATTAGTGGCTCGACTGGGTTAGAGATGAAGCTACCGAAACTGTCACCAATTGCTTCAGGTGTGCTTAGTAGGCCTGTCGCAATTTTGTAGATATAAGCGATAGACCAGCCGCCCACAACCGGGTAGAAGCCCATGATCAACAAGCCGCTACATACGCCAATGACGCCAATGAAGCTCCAACGACGGTCAGTTGATTTAAACGCGCCAACGGCAGAGAGTCCGGTTTTACGGCCAACGGCAAATTCCGTTAGCATGACGCTAAAACCGATAGTTATTACAAAAAGCAAGTAAATAGCAACAAAAGCGCCGCCACCACTTTCACCTGCTGTATAAGGGAATTTCCAGATGTTACCAAGGCCAACAGCTGATCCTGCTGCTGCCATAACAAATCCAAGTTTTGAGCCCCACGTATCCCGAGGCTTTGAGCCAGTTGTAGTTATATCCACGGTATCTCCATATATTGTGTTGTGTTTGTCTACATTCGGCGTCAGAAAAAAGGGGTGTAAACAATCATGTATACATCTGTGTACATTTATTATAAGTATCAATAACGCCGTAGTAGTGACAAGTAAAGCAGTTTGTGATTGCAGATGAAACCCCTGAAAGTGTAATAATCTGACATTCGTCTTGTTTATGTCTCCAAACGCTGTTTTTTTGTGCGATTGATAGGTGAATTTCTGCTAAATGCGCCTTATGCGCGTATTTGTATGGAAAGTCTCTGATATGAGATCGGTTCTATACCCACTTATGTACTAGAGCAGTAGTGTGTTGACGGTATTTTGTTCTGTATGGAGCTGATGATAAAAGAAAAGGCGCTGGTGAGCGCCTTTGAATTAAGGTTCTAGGAATAGAACATGGCTAAATTTGTTTTGTTTCGTTATGCCTTCGCTAACACTAAAGCGGCAGCAATCTGGTCAAACTCGATCCGGGCAAGCTGTGCCAGCTCTGACAAGGCTTGTTTGTTCTGCTTTGCTTTGTGCACATTATCGAGCAGCGATTGCAGCTCTTTTTGCATCTCTAACGGAAGATGGTGGTCTTCGAATTCTCCATCATCGCCGTGCTCTAAAGCGAAAGCGCGGATGCGTTTTTTCATATTCAGTACTAGGCTTAGCGCTTCGCGTTCAAGCTCCGCAGCTTCTTGCGCTTCATCCCGGCTTTTTTCGAATCTGGCCAAGGCGATACCTTCTGCCGACCAAGGGTCGATATCGGGCAGCTCTTCGATGTTAATCGTCGGTTCAACATAATCTTCTTGGTGACGAATATCTAAGCTGGTGGCGCGTACCGCCGAGATCATTAACATCAGCGATATGCCAAGCAGCGGTAGCCCGCCTACAATGGCGGCGGTTTGCAATGTACTCAGGCCACCAAGGAACATGAGTACGGTAGGTAATAAAGAAAGGGTAAATGCCCAGAACATCCGGTTCCAACGCATTGGCTCTTCGGTGACGTTATTTTGCACTACCGACGCCAAGATGTAGGAAGTCGAATCAAACGTGGTGGCGGTAAAGATCACGCACAATAGCGTAAACACGGCGATGACCAAAGTGCTCATTGGCAACTGATCTAACATGGAGAAAATCGCCTTAGTCGCTCCTTGGCTATTTAAAATACCCACCACATCCAATTGTCCTGACAGTTGCAGGGATAATCCGTAGTTCCCGAGTATCATAAAGAACAGGAAGCAGCCCAAAGAGCCGAAGAAAATCGAGCCAGAGACCATCTGCTTAATGGTGCGTCCACGTGAAATCCGCGCGACAAACAGGCCCATACTCGGGGCGAACACCAGCCACCATGCCCAATAGAAAATAGTCCAATCTTGAGGGAAGTGGGTGTTTTCAAAGGTAGCATAGCCGCCAAACGGTTCAGCCCACGTAGCCATGACAAAAAAGTTAGACAGCATCCGCCCAAGTGAATCTAGCCCGGTTTCCAGCATAAAGATAGTTGGGCCGACCGCCAGAACAAACGCGAGTAACCCCATGGCACCCCAGAAGTTAATGTTACTGAGGATCTTGATGCCTTTCTCTAGCCCAGCGTAAGAGGAGTAAGCAAAAATCGCGGTACAGACCAACAATACGGCAATTTGGCTCAACGTGTTCTGCGGGATACCAAACAGGTGATGAAGGCCTTCGCCAATCAGTGGTGCTGCAAGTCCTAAGGTGGTCGCTGCGCCGCCAAGTAAGCCGCAAATAAACAGTACGTCGACGATTTTACCTATCGGGCCTTTGGTGCGCTCTTCGCCAAGTACTGGCATTAAAGCGCTGGAAACTTTCAGTACAGGCTGTTTACGTACATAGAAAAAGTAAGCAATAGGTAGCGCGGGGATCAAATAGATAGACCACGCAATAGGCCCCCAGTGAAACAGTCCATAAGTGGCCGCCCAGCGCACGGCTTCTTCACTGCCGGGCTCAAGTTGAAAAGGTGGTGACTGGTAGTAGTAGGCCCACTCAATGCAACCCCAATAAAGAATACTCGCGCCGATCCCGCCGCAAAATAGCATTGCCGCCCATGATGCCGTAGCAAATTCTGGTTTCTCATCGGCGTCGCCAAGCTTGATCTGACCCATGTCGCTAAACACCACATAGATCATAAAGAAAAAAGCACTGACTCCTAGCGTGAGGTAGAGAAAACCCAGCTTATCGGTCATGAAGCTTTTGGCTAACGCTATCCAGTCTGCGCCTTGCTCGGGAAACATGATGAGGGGAAAGGTAACGGCTATGAGTAGCGCGATGGCACCTAAAAAGGTCGGCTTATCGATAAGCGCAAAGGATTTTTTCACGATGACTATCCAAAAATAATAATGGATTATTATGGAAGTGAAGAGCAGCTCTCGACAAATACAGTTATTTGTCGAGAGGATAGATTTAAGAGCGAAGTGCTAAGTGCTAAAAGCTAAGAGCTAAGAGCGAAAGGCTAAGCGGTGAGTTCGTTGTAGAAGACGATGTCTGGGTCTTGGGTTAGTAGGCCTTCGAGGTTGGCTAGTAGCTCGGTGAAGTGGTGTTCTTGGCAGTGCGCATCAAAGGCAGCTTGATTGGCGAAGTGTTCTTGGAACACAAATTTGCAGGCGTTGTCTTTGGTTTGAAAAAGTTGGTAACGCAAGTTGCCTGATTCCGCGCGAGTGGGTGCTAACATACCTTGCAGTAGAGTGCGCAGTTGTTGTTCTTTTTCTGGCTTAGCGATGAAAGTGGCAGTCAAGTGGATCATGTTGTGTTCCTATGTTTTAGTTATGTTGTTTCAGTTTTATGCAATTATTGATAGCGACCCTGGCGCTGAATAAATTCGATTTTGTAACCATCAGGGTCTTGGGTGAAGAAAAACGTCGCGAGATGCTTTCCTTGGTGAGAAAAGTGTTTGATTTCCCCGGCTTCAATACCGTGTTGAATCAAGCGTTGGTGCGCTTGTTCTATATCGTCGACGCTAACGGCTAAGTGGCCATAACCATTGCCGAGTTGATAAGGCTCGGTGCTGCTGTGGTTGTGGGTGAGTTCCAATTCAAAATCAGACTCAGCATTGGCAAGGTAAGCGAGGGTGAAATCATCAAAGATGACTTTGTCTTTCAGCTCGAGCTCTAAAGCGTGGCGATAAAAGTTGAGTGAGTTTTCTAAGTGACTCACTCGGATCATACTGTGGATAAGTTTGGTCATGGTATTCCCTTAATCTGTTGCCGCCATAATAGAGGGAGGTGAAAACAAAAAGGTAGTACTGGAGTGTGACAGGGGATTTTAATTGATGCTATTGAAGCTCTAACTGCTGTTTTACGATGTCGACCACATCATCCGGCTGGCGAAGATAAACCAAACAGGTACAGCGCAACAAAGAGGTGAAGTTGGGAACGTCTCCGGCATGGTCGAGGGCTTCATTGTATAAAGTGCTCAGAAACTGAGACAGGCGCATTTGCTGTTTGGCTGCGATTTCTTCAAGAACTTGCCAAAAGCTCGCTTCTAATTTAATGCTGGTGACATGGCCATCAAGGCGAATTGAACGGGTTTTGTATTGGTAGTTTTCGATAGGTTGGCGAGAGAAAATTTCGCACATAGCTGCACCCACTTTTATAAAAAGTGCCTATCTTGGCGGTTGATGCGGTACTGGTCAACCTTTGGCTAGCGGTAAAAATTAAGCAAGCAGTAAGAATAAGCTACCAACGGTTGCCGCGGCGGACAAATATTGCCCAGCAGAATACGACGTATCGGTCTCTTCTTTAAAGTTATCCGGGTGATCCATCCCCAATGCGCCATGAGCGAAAGATTCGACTTTGTCACCGACGTCTTTGTCTTGCGCTTCAGCTTTTTTTGCGTCGTGTTCAATTTGTTGCAACGCAGCCATTAAGGCACGCCCTTCTTTGGATAGCGTTACTGTGGTCTGCTCAACCTTTGCTTGGCTTGGGGCAGCT